>Ga0182030_10000099_pt1 | contig 129766 bp, 117 predicted proteins | sample 812S3MmetaG_FD_121299 | JGI IMG/M metagenome (GOLD analysis project Ga0182030, IMG submission 121299) | Permafrost microbial communities from Stordalen Mire, Sweden - 812S3M metaG (Illumina Assembly) | ecosystem: Environmental > Terrestrial > Soil > Wetlands > Permafrost | place: Sweden... | reverse complement strand
GGCCGTCGGGGGTGGGGGTCATCCCGATGATGGGTTGGTTGAGGCGTGTGCTGCCGGTGGACCCGTAGAAGTGGGCGTCGCCGAAGGTGAAGATGCCGCCGTCGCTGCCCACCAACCAGTACCCGGCCCGATCGGGGGTCATGGCGATCGCCACGACGGTGCCGTTGAGGTGGCGCCCAGCCATGGATCCGAGGTTGCGGGCACCGGCCAGCGGCCACACCGCCCCGTCCGGGCTGGCCAGGTAATAGGGTGCAGGCGGCAACGCGACGGGGCCGCGGGTGGCCGCGGCCATGGCCGCCCGTGCGGTCTGGGCGTTGCCCGTGGGCGCCGCCCCCGGGCCGGCGACGGCTTCGGGCCGGGTCGGGCTTGGCCCGGCCGCCCACGCCGATGCGGGGCTGAAGAGGCCGGCCGCCCCGCCAAGGCTGGCGGTGACGGTGGCCACGGCGGCCACACACCTGAGCACTCCGCTCCACATGTCTGAGGTGTCGGTCGATCCTCGCGACGCCTTGAGCATCGGCTCTCCCCGGAAATGAAAAAGGGGCACCGACCACGAAGTGACCGGCGCCCCTTTTCATGCCATCCGGGGTGGAATCAGCTTTTCACCGTGCTGTAGACGAAGGTCCCGTTGCATTGGAAGCCGCTGGTCGTCGGATCGGTGCGGACGAACTTGCCGTTCACCGGACGCACGATGACGGAGCAGACGACACCCTTTTTCTGCCCGACGTTGGACGGGGCGAAGAGGCCGTCACCGGTGAAGTTCGTGATCTTGCCCAACGCGCTGATCAGTTGCTGCTGGGTGGGGTTGGAGCCGAGGGTGGACATGGCCTGCTGGAAGAGCAGCCCGCCTCCGTAGCCTTCCAGGGCGAAGAGGTTGTTGGAATAGCCGGGGTGGGTCTTTTGCAGCCACGTGTTGAAAGTGGTCACCGCCGGCACCGTCGCAGCGTCCTCACCCAGGTACATCGAATAGGGCAACGAGAACACCAGCGGATCCGCGAAGGAGTTGGTCCCCAGCAGCTTGAACAGCGTCGGGTCGTAGCCGGTCGTGTTCAGCACTGCTTCGGGGTGGAATCCCTGCTGGTTGGCTTGCTGCAAAAAGTCCGCCAGGTCATTGACCGTCAAGTCGACGAGGTCGACGACCTCCACGTTGTCCGCTTTCATCCGCAGGATGTCGCTGGTGTAGTTGGTCTCCGTGTCGCCGAACTCGCGCGTATAGAGGTAGTCGTAGCCGATCGACTTTGCTGCGGCTTCCTGCAGCGAAAAGTCGAACGTGGAAGCCTGGCTGTAGAGACCGGCGGCATGGGCTACCGCGCTTGCCCCGTACTTGTCCTTGATCCACTGGTAGCCGGTGGTGGGATAGCCGCTGGTGGCCGGTACCACACCGAACACGTTGGGGACCGAGGCAATGGACGGGTTGAGCACCGACCCCTCGATATCGGGCAGGTTCGGGTTGGCCTTCAGGGTCGCCGCACCGCACCCATCGGCCAGGCTGAACGAGCCGACAATGGCAAACGCCGTGGTCGCCAGTTGTTTGATGCCGTTGGTGTAAAGCGTGCAGCTGAGCCCGGAGTCCTTGTGGTCGACGATGACCTTGCGCCCGTCGATCCCTCCGGTCGAGTTGACGTAAGCGGCCCAGGCGTCCATGCCGTTGACTGCACCGGTGAAGACGCCCGGTACCGGCCCCGATACATCGGCCAGCTGTCCGACGGTGATGGTCGTCGCGGTGATGCCCTGCACCGCGCCACCTGAGGATCCGCCCCCTGAAGGCGCTGAGGTGGTTGCGGTGGTCCCGGTGGCCGCGGTGGTGCTGCTCGTGGATTTCGAACTGCTGCCGCAAGCCGCGATCACGCATGCCGCGACGGTCGTCGCCGCGACGACGGTCCACAATGGGTGCCGGTTGTTCATCTGTTGTCCCCCCCCAGAAGGTCCTGTTGGGTCAGGACTCTATGGCCCCCAATGAGACAATGCAAGCCTCCTGTCTCACGGCGGGGTGTCAGAGCGCGACGACTGCGGAGGACTCGGCCGAGTGCCGGGCGGCCTCGATGATCTCGGCCACCGTGACGGCGTCGCCCACCTCGACGGGCGGCTCGGCGCCATCGAGGAGACAGGCAGCCATACCGGCATAGAACTGTTGATAGGCGCCGGGCAAGGTGGGCAGCGCAGCGCTCCCGCCGAGCGACACCAGCCGGCCCCACGACGCTTCCGGCTCCTCGCCCCATCCCCGAGAAGCCGGTGACACTCCGGCCACCAGCGCCGCCTCTTGTACATCCATGCCCGTCTTGACGTACCCACCGGCGCTGCCCAGAAGCCGGAACCGGGGTCCCTGGCAGGCCGCCACAGCACTGGTCCACAGGTGCACGTCGGGTCCCTCCCGATAGCGCAGGGCGATGAAAACGTCGTCGTCGACGTGAGCTCCCGGGCGGCGGGTCTCGATTTCCGCGTACACCGACCGGGGGCGCCCGAAGAGCACCACGGCCTGATCGACGATGTGGGTGCCCAGGTCGTAGACGATGCCGGCACCTGGGCTGCGCTCCCGTTTCCAGGCGCGCTGGGGGCCATTGGGGGCTTCAGGCTGCCAGCGTTCGTAGCGCGATTCGAACCGCAGCAATGACCCCAACGTCCCGGTCGCCGCCAGCTGGCGTACGGTGCGAAAATCGCCGTCCCAGCGGCGGTTGTGAAAGGGGACGATGCGCGTGCCGACGCGTTCTGCCAGCTCCGCCAGATGGCGGACCTCTGCAGACGTCGGAGCGACCGGTTTATCCACGACCATTGACCGTCCCCGCTCCAGCACTGCCTCGGCGATGGGCACATGGGTGCCATTGGGGGTCGACACCACCACCAGGTCGATTTCGTCGATGCGGGCCAAGAGCTCCCCGACACCGTCGAGGGCCGCGGTGTCGGGATAGCGACGGGCCAACGCAGCGCGCCGTCCCGGGTCGCGGGTGACCACGGCGGACAACCGCAGGCGGGGCTCCGCCGCGATAAACGGGGCGTGGAAAGCGGCCCCGCCGAGTCCGTAGCCCACCAGAGCTACCCGTGCGACAGATGTTCCGCTTTTGGCCTCGTTGCCGGGCGGTGGCGTCTCAGGAGCTATACCCCCAGTATCCACCCCCGCCTCAGTGATCGTGGACGATGACCCCGCGGATGTTGGTACCGGCGTGCATGTCGGCGTATCCCTCATTGATCTGATCCAGTGAATAACGCCGGGTGATGAGCTCGTCGAGGTGGAGGCGGCCCTGCCGGTAAAGCTCGAGCATCAAAGGAATGTCCCTGGTCGGATTGGAAGCGCCGTACAAGGAGCCTTGGATTCGCTTCTGATAGAGGGTCAACTGTGTCGGCGACACGGGAATGCCCGTTTCGGCCATCCGCCCGATGCCGGTGGCCACGCACGTGCCGCCTTTGCGGATGGCCTCGACGCCCTGGGCGATGTGCTCGCCGGTGGTCACTCCCACGCAGACAATGCAGGAATCCGCCCCCTGACCGTCGGTGAACGAACGGGCCAGTTCGGCTGCCTCCTCCATGGTCGCCGTCGCGTGGGTGGCCCCGAGCGCCAGCGCGGTCGTCCGCTTGAGCTCGACGGGGTCCACCGCGATGAGGACCCGCGCCCCGGCGTCGGCTGCGCCTTGCACGGCGTTGATCCCGATACCGCCTACTCCCATCACGATCACCACATGACCCGGTTTGACCTCCGCCGAGTTCACCGCGGACCCCCACCCGGTGCCGATGCCACAGCCGGTGAGACAGGCCTGCTCGAGGGGAATGTCTTGGGGGACTTTGACGGCCGAGAAGACCGACACGGTGGACCACTGGCTGAACGTGGAGATTCCCGACATCTGACCCAGAGGCACGCCGTCGAGTTCCATCCGGAAGCTGCCATCGGGGCGCGTCCCCGACATGATCCCCGCGCCCGCGTTGCACAGGTTTTGCATCCCCGAGGCACACCAGCGGCAACGGCCGCACACCGGGATAAACGACAGCACCACGTGATCGCCCACGGCCCAGCCCGGCGTGTGCGGCCCTACCTCGTCGACGATCCCCGCGCCCTCATGGCCCCCCACGACGGGCATACGCGAAAACGGCAGGTCGCCCGTCGCCACGTGGTCGTCCGAGTGGCAAAGCCCCGACGCCGTCATCCGGATCAACAGCTCGCCCTCCCGGGGTGGGCTGACGTCGACGTCGACGACCTCCCATTTCCCCGGCGCATGGTGCATGACTGCGGCCCTACTCTTCATTTTGGCTCCCCGGTACCGTGGGACACACCGGCATGGCACCGGTGGTCGGCTACACCATCATATGAGGGAGCAAACAGCGACATGGCACCTGACCCCAACGACTGGAATCAGAAGGTCATCGAGGAGTTCCGGGCCAATGAAGGGCGGGTCGGGCCACCGTTTGAGGGAACGCCGGTGCTGCTGTTACACACGACAGGGGCGAAGTCGGGTGAAGCCCGGTTGCACCCCGTGGTGTATCGCAGCAATGGTGACAATTTGGTGATCTTCGCCTCCAAAGCGGGGGCTCCCGTTCACCCGGCGTGGTACCACAACCTCCTCGCACACCCGCAGGTCCAAGTGGAGGTGGGCACCCGCACCCTCGACGTGGCCGCCCGGGTTGCCACCGGCGACGAACGCGAACGGTTATGGGCCGCGCAGACCGCGGAGTTCCCCGGCTTCGCCGAGTACCAAGAAAAAACGACCCGTCAGATCCCGGTCGTGGTACTGCAGCCCACGGCCTAATTCCGCCGCTACCGGCCACGGTGGCGCCTAGCGGGGGATGCTCCAGGCCATGACACTGCCCTTGTTCGCGGGGCCGGGGGCCAGCGTCATCGAACCACCGAGCGCCTCGGCTCGCTGCGCCAGGCTGGGCACGCCGCGCCCTCCCGTTCGTTTCCCGGCGCCCGGGCCGATCCCGTCGTCTTGCACTTTGAGCGTCAGATGGTCGGGCGTCAAGGTGACGGTGACATAGACCTGCCGGGCTTTGGCGTGGCGGACCACGTTGGACAGCCCTTCACGCAATACGGCGAGCAGGTGGGCGGCCACCGCTTCGCTGACCACGGCGTCGAGCGGACCGTCGAGGCGCAGATGGGGCTCGAAGCCGAGACTGGCTGAGGCCTCGGTGACCAACGACAGGATCTCGCCGCGCAGCCCACGTCCCGCCACTCGAGGAGCCTCGAGGGCAAAAATGGTGGAACGGATCTGACGGATGGTGTCATCGAGATCGCTGACCGCGATCTCGACCCGCTGAGCCGCCTCCGGGCTGGCGATGGCCTTGATCGTCGCCTGGAGGCTGAGCCCGGTGGCGAAGAGGCGCTGGATGACCGTGTCATGAAGATCGGCCGCGATCCGTTCCCGGTCCTCGATGAGGGTCAGGTCCCGGACACGGGCGTGCAGACGCGCGTTTTCGATGGCCACGCCGGCCGCTCCGGCCAGAGCCACCGCGAGAACCTCGTCCTCCTCGGAGAACTCCGAAGCGTTGACCTTCTCGGTCAGGTAGAGATTCCCGAACACCTGGTTGCGCACCCTGATGGGCACCCCCAGAAACGAGCGCATGGGGGGATGGTGTGGGGGGAACCCGAAGCTGTCGGCATGAGTGGTCAGGTCAGCGAGACGCAAAGGGCGGGGGTCCACGATCAGCAGACCCAGGATCCCCCGACCCTGGGGCAGCGTGCCGATGTCCGCGACGTCGTCGTGGGGGATGCCGACGTTGACGAACTCGGCCAGGTCGCCGCCCGATTCGCTCAGCACCCCGAGAGCGCCGTACCGAGCGCCGATGACCTTGACCGCTGCCTCGACGATGTGGCGCAGGACGTGGGGCAGTGACAGGTCCGAGCTGATCGACAAGACCGCGTTCAGGAGGGCGCGAAGGCGTTCCGGGTCATTCACCTTCGACAGCGGCATCCCTGCATTCTGCCCGACCCGCTCGATGTTGGTTGATTCGGGACCTTCGGCCCTAGGGTCAAGCTGCCTGCTCTGGCACGATGGCAGGCATGACGAGCGTTGAAATCCGTACGTCCGCGCCCCTTTCGGCGGAGGAGCTCTCCCTGATCGACGCCTACTGGCGGGCCGCCAACTATCTCTCGGTGGGGCAGATCTATCTGCTGTCGAACCCGCTGCTGGCGGAGCCGCTCAAGCCGGAGCATGTCAAGCCCCGGTTGCTGGGCCATTGGGGGACCACACCGGGTTTGAACTTGATCTACGCCCATCTCAACAGGGTGATCCGGGCTCGGGATCTCGAGATGATCTACATCTGCGGACCCGGACACGGGGGCCCGGGAATGGTCGCCAACACCTATCTCGAAGGCACCTACAGCGAGATCTACGGGACGATCACGCAGGACACCGAAGGCATGGCTCGGCTGTTTCGCCAGTTTTCCTTCCCCGGCGGAATTCCCAGCCACGCGGCGCCCGAAACCCCCGGCTCCATGCACGAAGGGGGCGAGCTCGGGTACTGCCTGGCCCATGCCTTCGGGGCCGCGTTCGATAATCCTGACCTCGTGGTGGCCACCGTTGTCGGCGACGGCGAAGCCGAAACCGGACCCCTCGCCGCGAGCTGGCACTGCAACAAGTTCCTCAATCCCGCGACCGACGGAGCGGTGTTGCCCATACTCCATCTCAATGGGTTCAAAATCGCCAACCCGACGATCCTGGCTCGTATTCCTGAGTCCGAGCTGGCTGAACTGTTGCGGGGGTACGGGTGGGAGCCGACCTTTGTGACCGGCGACGATCCCGCCACCGTTCACCAGCTGCTGGCCGCTGCGCTCGATTCGGTGCTCGACCGTATCGCGGAGATCCAACACGAGGCGAGAAGCGAGGGCAAGCTCGACCGGCCCGCCTGGCCCATGATCGTGATGCGTACACCAAAGGGGTGGACCGGCCCCAAGGAAGTCGACGGCCACCGCACCGAAGGCTCATGGCGTTCGCATCAGGTGCCGCTGGCCGAGACCCGCACCAACCCCGCCCACCTGCAGCAACTGGAGGAGTGGCTGCGCAGTTACCGACCACACGACCTCTTCGATGGCAACGGCCGACTGCGCAGCGACCTGGCGGCGCTGCCCCCCGTGGGCGATCGGCGAATGGGTGCAAACCCTCACACCAACGGGGGCTTGCTGCTCAGCGAACTCCACCTTCCGTCGTTCCGGGACTACGCGCTCGAAGTGGCACGACCCGGGACCACCACCGGGGAGGCCACGAAAGTGCTCGGTCGTTTCCTGAGAGACGTCATGGGCGCCAATGAGCAGTCGGCCAACTTCCGGGTCTTCGGCCCCGATGAGACCGCGTCCAACCGCCTCGACGCCCTCTTTGAGGTGACCGGACGCAGTTGGATGGGCGAGCAGGAGAGCGATGACGATTGTTCGCTCAGTCCCGACGGGCGCGTCACCGAAGTGCTCTCCGAACACTTGTGCCAAGGGATGCTCGAGGGTTACCTCCTCACCGGGCGCCACGGATTTTTCTCCTGCTACGAGGCGTTTGTTCACATCGTCGACTCGATGTTCAACCAGCACGCCAAGTGGCTCAAGACCACTCGGCATCTGCCGTGGCGGCGCCCGCTGGCCTCGCTCAACTACCTCCTCACCTCGCATGTGTGGCGCCAGGACCACAATGGGCTGTCACACCAGGACCCCGGGTTCATCGACCACGTCGTCAACAAGAAAGCCGACACCATCCGGGTGTACCTGCCACCCGATGCCAATACCCTGCTCTCGGTGGCCGATCACTGTCTCCGTTCACGGCACTACGTCAACGTCATCGTGGCCGGCAAACAGCCTGCGCTGCAGTTCCTGGGTATCGAAGATGCAGTAGTGCACTGCACCAAAGGCCTCGGCATCTGGAAGTGGGCCAGTAATGACACTGACGGTGACCCTGACGTGGTCATGGGCTGCGCCGGCGATGTGCCGACGCTCGAGGTCCTCGCCGCGGTGGACCTGCTCCGCCGGCACTGTCCGACGCTCAAGGTGCGGGTGGTCAACGTGGTCGACCTCATGACCTTGCAACCCGATACCGAACATCCCCATGGGCTCTCGGACAACGAGTTCGACTCGCTGTTCACCAAGGACAAGCCGGTGATCTTCGCTTATCACGGCTACCCGTGGCTGATCCACCGCCTCACCTATCGCCGTCACAACCACCACAACATCCACGTGCGCGGCTACAAGGAAGAGGGCACCACCACAACGCCCTTCGACATGGTCGTCATGAACGAGATGGATCGTTATCACCTGGTGATCGACGTCATCGACCGGGTCCCTTCGCTCGGGCCGTCGGCCGCCTATGTGCGCCAGGAGATGCGTGACAGTCTGATCCGGCAATGGGACTACACCCGCGAGTTCGGCGACGACTCGCCTGAGGTCAAGGACTGGACGTGGCCGTCCTGATTTCGCAGCGCGTGGTGCGATGCGCATCCTGGTAGTCAATGCCGGTTCGGCCACCGTGAAGTTACGCGTGGTGGAGGGCGATCAGGTGGAGGGCGATCAGGTGAGTTCTTCGTTGGACCTCGGCCCACCTGACGCGGGCCTCGATGAGCAAATCGGAGCGTTCCTCGACCAGGCCGGACCGGTCGATGCGGTTGGTCACCGCGTGGTGCATGGCGGGTCGCTCTTTTCCTCGGCCACCCTGATCGATGATGAGATGCGGGTATCGCTGGGTCAGATGAGCGAACTGGCGCCTTTGCACAACCCTCCAGCGCTGGCCGCCATCGATGCGACGCGTCGAATGCTCCCCAACGTGCCGTCGGTAGCCTGCTTCGACACGGGCTTCCACTCCACGTTGCCCTCCGCAGCGAGCACCTACGCCGTGCCGTCGGAGTGGGTTACGGAGTGGGGGCTCAGACGCTACGGATTCCACGGACTGAGTTGCGCGTGGGCCACCCGGCGCGCGGACGAGTTGATGGGCGTATCCGATCGGCCCCGGCGATTGGTGATTTGCCATCTCGGGGGTGGGGCTTCGGTGACGGCCGTGACCGGCGGCCATTCGGTGGATACGACCATGGGTTTCACCCCACTCGAAGGGCTGGTCATGGCGACGCGAAGCGGAGACGTCGACCCCGGAGCACTGTTATGGGTTCTCAACCACGGGACGAGCGCCCTGCAACTGCAAGAAGCACTCGAGCATCGCTCGGGCTTGTTCGGGCTCTCGCAGGGCTTGAGCAGCGACATGCGCGAGTTGCTGGCCGCCCGCACTGGCGGCGATGCGCGCGCGGAACTGGCGGTCGCCGTGTACATTCACCGTCTGAGGGCCAAGGTCGCAGCGATGGCGGCGGCTGTCGGCGGCCCCGACGCAGTGATCTTCACCGGGGGAATCGGGGAACATTCGCCCCCTATCCGAAGCGAAGCCTGCGCCACGTTGAGCTGGATGGGCGTGACGCTCGACCCGGCGGCGAACGACCGGGTAGGAGGCACCGACACCGACACCGACATTTCCCTACCCGGGGCGACGGTGCGAGTGCTGGTCATCCACGCCCGCGAAGACCTCCAGATAGCACGCGAGTGCCGCCATCTGCTCCAACTGCGGGCGGAGGACCCTGCGCACTAAGGGCTTTGGACTCCGGTGTGCCCTCCCCCATTTGAGCGATGCTGAAGACAACACCCCACCGGTCCGCGAGCGGCCGATGAACGCAGGAGGGCAGTGACATGCCGGATCGTCCTGAAGGTTCCGAACACTTCATTGTTGTTGGCATCGACGGATCCGAAGAGTCCAAGGGCGCCCTGACGTGGGCGGCGCACCAGGCGGAACTCACCGGAGCGGAGTTGCGCGTGGTCATCTCCTGGCACATCTCGTCGATGAGCTACGGCTACGGGATGATCATGCCAGCCGAGGTGGACTTCGAAGGGGCCAGCCGAGACGTCCTGGAGGCCACGCTCAAAGAAGTAATCGGCGAAGGCCATGCCATCAAAGTGGCCCCTCTGGTCGTCCAGGGCTATCCGGCCCCCGTGCTACTCGAGGCAGCCCATGGCGCCGACCTGTTGGTTGTGGGAAGCCGGGGACACGGAGCGTTCGCCGGGATGTTGCTGGGATCGGTGGGCGAGCATTGTGTGACGCACGCGGCCTGCCCCGTCGTCGTGGTCCGGCGCCCCCCGCAAGCGACATGACCGGAGCGCCGGGCGCTGAGTCGGAGGCCCCCGCTGAGGGGTCTCCCCCCGCTAATCCGGTGGGCTATCCAGCCCGCTACGAGTGCGACGTCGTGATGAGCGACGGAACGGTCGCGCATCTTCGGCCCATCCGGCCCACCGACGCCGACCCGCTGGTGGCGTTTCATGAGGGACTTTCGCGCGAGACGGTTTACCTGCGGTTTTTCGGCGTGCACCCGCATTTGCGGCCGACCGAGGTCGAGCATTTCGTCTCGGTGGACTACCGGGATCGGTTGGCGTTGGTCGTCGAGATCGGCGGAGCCTTGGCTGCTGTGGCCCGCTATGACCGCACGCCGGGTACCGATCGGGCCGAGGTGGCGTTTGTGGTGACCGACGCCCGCCAGGGACTTGGGTTGGGCACGCTGTTGCTCGAGCATCTGGCTGCCGCGGCCCGCGCCCAGGGCATCTCCGCCTTTTTCGCAGAGACACTGGGCGACAATCGCCCCATGTTGGAGGTATTCCAGCAGGTGGGATTCGGGTGCCATCGCAAATGGGAGGGAGGCGTCGTCGATCTGTCGTTTCCCATCGAACCGACTCAGACCTACCTCGACGCGGTCATCCACCGGGAACTTCTGGCCACCCATCGCCTGCTGCAGCCACTGGTCGAACGCATCGAGAGACGGGTGCCGGCAGGCAATGTCGGTCTCATCTGCCAGAGCGTTGCTCGGACCGCGGCCATCGCCGGCGCCTGCCGCTCGGGTCCCCTCGGAGTCAGCAGCCTTGTCGTCGCGGGCCACGACCTCGACGCGGAGGTGCATGATCTTTTGGGCTACCTGGCCTTGGACCCGTCCACAGAGGTCATTGGCCTGGAGCTGTCGCACCTGGCAAGACCTCGCCGTTTCGTGGCGCTGGCCCGCGCCACGTCGTGGCGTAAGCCGATCGTGGTACTGGTACCGCCCGCCGAACGTTGGCTAGGCTCGGGCGCCGATTTGGCCGGCGCCGAGGCGGGAATCTGGGAGCAGAGCGGCGTCGAAGTCGTCGAGCGGGTCGAGGATTTCATTCGCCGTCTCAAGCGTCTGGTCGTGCAACGACGCACCAAGACGTGGACGGCTCCTGTCCGGGGCGCCTTGGCGGAGATCTCCGGTTGCCAGTTGCGCCGCGCCCGGGTGGTGCTCGATACGGCGAACTCGAACGGCTCCCCCCGTGCTGCGGATCGGGCTCCGGCGCTGCCTCCGGAGGCGACGACCGAGTTGTTCGCGGCCTACGGTGTGATATCGAACCCCGGGGCGGCGGCTTTTCTGCCGTCCGCTGTTTGCTTGACCATCGGTCAGGATCCGGTGTGTGGGCTCTCGGCCAGTCTGACATCCACCGCAGCCGGCGATACCACCGGGTCCTGCGTCCGGTCGCTTCCCCTGACCGAGATCGATGTGGACGACCTGGTGCGCAGCGTTGGTGCGCAGTTGGCGGACACCCCCGTTCTCGGTGAGCTGATCGAGCGCTCGTGTCGCCTCGTCGAGGATCAGCCGGAGATATGCCACCTGGAGTTACCAATGAGTGCTGCAGGCCTGCCCCTCGATCCCCCGGTAGTGCTGCTGGGTCCGGTGCGCTCGACACAGGACGATCCGTTCGTGCGGCGCGTGGTGCCCCCCGTCGTGTGTGTTCACTCCTGAGCTGTCGGTCAGTCCTGGCCGACAGCTCAGCTGGCGCTGATGCGCCGTCCGGAGCGTTCGCTGGGAGTGAGGCGTAACAGTACGGGGCGGTCACCGCTAGCCCACGGGGTCGGGTCATTTTCTTTTAGGGCCTCGGGCGCTCCCTCGAATCGATGCAAGCGTCCGGTGAGCAGTACGCTCCAGCCTTCGCCGGAGGCCTCGTCGATATGGTCGACCTCGAAGCTCACCGGAGCATCGGAGGAGTTGGTGTCGATGGTGTTGTCGGCCGCCGTACGGAAGACCACATCTCCGTCGATCACTGTGTAGTTCACCGGCAACGCCACAGGACCCCGAGGCGCGACGAACACGATCCGACCGATCCCCCGTTCGCCGAGCAAAGCGCTGCACTCCTCGGCGGAGAGGGTGCTCAGTCTTGCGTGGTGCGCCGGAGCGTGGCGACCAGGGGCAACGTTGACGTCGCTCCCGGTCAGTGCTTCCGCGCTCGTGTGGAGAGCGGAAGCCAAACGGGCCAGCGTCTCCACCCCTGCATTGGGGCTGTTGGCCGACTCGAGGTACTCGACATACCCCCGTCCGAGCCCCGCTGCTGCTTCGAGCTGCCTGGTGCTAAGACCCAACTCGCCGCGACGCTGCGCGATCCGGCGGCCGAAGTCACTTCTCATAGCGACACCTTGCCTCATAGCGACACCTTGCCTCATAGCGACACCTTGCCGGTTCGGCGATCTCGCACCAAGTGCCAAATGTCACGTCATGGGAGCCGAGCCAGACGGCGGAGGGTAGTCCTCTGCCGTCTGGCTCGACGAACCCAGTGCCTTGCCGCAAAGTTGCAGCTGCGATCAGGCTTTGGTGGCGCGGGCGCGCCGGGCCTTCGCAGGCGTAGCCTTGGTGGTGCGCTTCGGAGCCGGGGACTCCGCCGGCGCGGTGGCGACGGGAGCCGTGGGCGCCGCCGCTACAGCTTTGGTGCTGCGGCGCCGGCTGGCGGGGGCCGCCTTCTTTGCAGGGGATGCGGCTTTGGTGGCTTTGGTGGCGGGCCGAGTGGTCGTCCGGCGGGTCCGGGGAGCTTCGGCGGCCGGAGCTTTGACAGCTACCGGCTTTGCACGTGCCGCGAGGGTGTGATCCTCGACTACGACCTCACCCAGGAGGCCTCGGAGGGCTCGCAGGGTGGCACCCTTGGCTCGCGGCTCGCTGAAAACGGAAGATCCCAACAGCTCCTTTCCGCTGGCGCCGAGAAGCGAGATCCGACTCCCGCCTTTCGATTCGGTTACGACAATCTTTGCGGGCAACAGACACTCCTCTAGGGGTTACAGGGTTGATCACGGCGTTTGCCGTCCTTCCAGCATACGACGTATTAGCCGCTCACTGTGTGAGGTGTGGTAACAGCGGCACATCCGGAACTGTTTTGCGCGCCGATGTGGCGCTTTCTCGGGTCGGTTTGATTGGGCTCGGACCAGCAAAAGCCCACTGGTGTGACCGATGGCGGAAGGGCTCGGGACCTTTGCCTCTGAGCGAAAAGTGCTTGAACCGTAAGGCTGAGTTCGCTGTGATCGGTCACTGCCAGGAGGTCGCCAACATGTCCGAAGCGGTTCCTGGGCCGGTTGAAGGGTGCTCGCCCCAGGCCGGCTCGACCGGCCAGGATGGGAGCATGCTCCTGGTTGCTGCCAACGCGTTACACGACGATCACGACACAGGCGACGGGCATCCCGAACACCCGGGGCGACTCCGCGCGGCGCTGCAGGGCATCGCTTCTGCGGGCATCAGCGACGGAGTAGTGGAGTTGCAGGCCCGCCCAGCGACCCACGCGGAGTTGGTAGCCGTTCACGATTCCGGCTATCTCGATGCGCTGGCCGATCTGTGCGCGGAGGGCGGCGGGCACCTCGACCCGGACACTGCAGCCAGTCCCGGGTCCTGGGACACCGCTTTGCTGACGGCGGGCGCCGGTTTGGTAGCCGCCGAAGCGCTCAGCGCGGGAAAGGGTGCCGCAGCGTTCGTACTCGGTCGACCGCCCGGACATCACGCCACGCGAGCCCAAGCGATGGGGTTTTGCCTGATCAACAACGTTGCGGTCACCGCCGCCGCGTTGGCTGAGCGGGGTGAACGAGTGGCCATCATCGACTGGGACGTCCACCACGGTAACGGAACTCAGGATATCTTTTGGAGCGACCCCCGAGTTCTGTACGTATCAGTCCATCAGTGGCCTTTGTACCCAGGAACCGGCCGCTCTGACGAGCGCGGCGCGGGCGGGGGAGTGGGCACCACCATCAATCTGCCCATGCCCCCACGCACAACAGGCGATGCCTATCTCGCCCTCTTCGACGAGGTCATCACCCCCTGTGTTGAACGCTTCGGTCCCACCTGGGTACTCGTATCTGCCGGATTCGACGCGCACCGCGACGATCCGCTGGGGGAGATGCTGCTAACAGCGGGCGACTACGCCGACTTGACACGCCGCAGCATTTCGTTGGCCCCGCGGTCGGGTCGGACAATCGCCTTCCTGGAAGGAGGCTACGGGCTCGAGGGGTTGCGCCTGTCGGTCGGGGCGTGCGCTGCTGCGCTGGTGGGTCAGGATTTCCGCCCGGAGCCGGCTTCGTCGGGCGGCGCCGGCGTCACCAGAGTCCCCGGTTACCGAGCCCGTTTCGTTGAGGAGGAGCAATCGTGACGCAGCAAATCGAGCGGATTCTGGTGGGCGTCGACGGGTCGGCGGATTCCCGGCGGGCTCTGGAGTGGGCGATGTTGCTGGCCGGGCGCTTCGACGCGGAGTTGTTGGCGGTGCACGCCGTGGGACTGCTCTCCCGTCTGGGAGACGGCGCTACGGTGCCCAGTCAGTCGCATCGCGAAGAGTTGCGCCAGGTCTTTGAGTCGGAGTGGTGTGCACCATTGGTCCACCAGGGCACCAATTACCGAACATTCCTCGAGGACGGGCCGCCCGTTTTGGTCCTTTTGCAGGTGGCGGAGCGCGAGCGGGCTGACCTCAGCGTTGTCGGCAGCCGGGGCGAAGGGGGCTTTGCCGAGTTGCTGCTCGGCAGCACCAGCCATCAACTGGCCGAGCACTCCGGCCGACCGGTGCTTATCGTGCCGGGGGAGCGACCCGGCTCTGCATAAGCGCCCGACAGGGCCGGTACTCGAGGCCGCGTGCCAATACGGCGGCTCCCGCCCCGTCGGGATCGAGGTGAATGGCGTCGGTCCCTCCTGCTCTGACCCGGACGGAGCCGTCGGTCGGACATGAGATGGTGGGTACGGACCGGCACGGAAGATTGAGCTCCCACCTCATGACAACGTCGGTGGTGCCGGCGGTGCCGATCGGTTGGCCCCCCAAGGCGGCCGCCCCCGTGGGGTCGTAGGACCAATGATCGGCGACCCCGAGGGGGCTGGCGGCCAAACTGAGAAACAGTTCGTTCAGTTCCGGAACACCGTTGAATCCGTCCTGCACCATCTGTGACGGGCCCCTATGCGGACCGATCGGGTTTGTCGGATTGCGGGCCGGAGTGGCGTCTAAATACACCGCAGCCCCTGCTGCCGTGGCCTGGCGCCCCATCTCTATGATTGCTTGGCGGTAGCTGGCCAACAGATCGCTCAGTGTGTAGGGACCCGAAGCATCCACACATCCGGCCGCTGCCCCCGAGAGGCCGGGGTTCCCACTAAAAGCCAGAACCACTTCGTCAGGCTGATCGTGGCGCAGCACCGCCGAGAAACTGCTCAGGCGGTGGCTGGAGATGTCGCGATAACCGTGAACCCAGTCACACGGGGCCGTGCCGAGGCCGCTGGCCACCCGCACGCTGACACCCGGCGGCTCCAACGCAGTGAGGGCCGGCGCCGCCTGAACCATCAAGCTGTCGCCGACCACCAGGATGGCGACCTCTGCTCTGCCAGCCGAGGCGTCGGTCGGCGTGACGATCACCAGGCCGGCGAGCAGCAGAGTGAGGACGACCACGAGACGCGCCACATGGGTGGACGGCTGGGTTGATCTCAGGGGCACGCGGCGTTCCTTTTCACGCGAATGGGCTCCGGTGTTCATTGGAGCGCGTGGTGAGCCCGAGGGCCTAGAGCCGAAAGTCCTCCCCGGGCGGGGCGGGACCGCCCGGATGGATGACTTTTGACTCTGTCGCGACGAAGGCGCGACCGGCGAGGCTGACAGAAGGACTTGAGCAGCTAGGCATCTTGCGCCGTATCAGTGGGAGCCTTTATGAAAAAAGAATTTAGCCATCTCGACGAAGGCGTCGAGATCCAACACGTCATCGAGCGCCTCGACGCCGAGTTTTCTCCTTCGATGCCTCACGTGGCGATCGTCGACACCGTCGAGGAATGCGTGCAGCGCTGGTCGGATGCTCCGATCCGCACCTTCGTGCCCTTGTTGACAGAACGTCGGGCCACAGAGGAGTTGCGGGCCGCTGTCGCGAACCCTTCCGTCCGATCTCCCGCCACGGTCTGAAGGAGGATTCCATGTGTCCCCAGTGTGGATGCGACGCCATCCCCGTCATCGAGGCGCTCATGGCCGACCATGCAGCGATGGCAGTGAAGGCCCGCCACATCGAACGGGCGCTCGACGCCCAAAGCCCGATGTCGGCCAGTTCCCTCACCACCGAACTGGCGCGCAGCTTCGCCCATCACCGTCTCGTCGAGCACGAGGGTCTTTTCAGCCAGTTACTGGAAGCCGGCGAGCTCCATGAGCGCGTTGAGCGCATCGAAGCCGAAGATGCCCGGTTGTGTACGGCCCTCCAGGAAGCCGACGCAGGCGCCAGGCCCGATCAGCTCCGCCGGCTCCTGGCGGATCTGATGGTGCACAACGATCTGGAAAACAACGAGGTGTTTCCTCTCGCGCTGGAACTGCTTCCCCTGGAGCGGTGGGGCGCCGTCGAGGCCATTCACCAGCGCTTCTTGGTCATCTAAACAAGTTCAAAGTTATCGACACTGTCGAAACGTACTGTGAAGGCGAGGACGAGATGGACAAGCCCGAGACGATCGTGGTAGGCGTGGATCACTCCGAGTGCAGTGAAGAGGCCCTGTCGTGGGCCGTGCAGGAGGCTCGCCGCAGTGCCCGACAGCTGTTGTTGGTGCACGTGTGGCAGTGGGGAGGCGATGCCATTGTGTCGCCGCTGGCCCCTGCCGGATTGCCCGAGGAGGCCGAAGCCGGGCGCTCCCTGTTACGTCACCGCGCCGCAGAGATACGCTCGCAGGGCGTGGAGGTGTCGACTCGGCTCATGGAAGGCTCGCCGGTGTCCGCGTTGGTGGAGGCGGCACAAGGGGCTGCCATGTTGGTGGTCGGGTCGCACGGACGGAACACCTTTGCTACCGCAGTGATGGGCTCGGTCAGCAAAGCGTGCATCCACCGGGCGGCTTGCCCGGTCGTCGTCGTGCCGCTGCACGTGGCAGCCTGACGCCCGCGAGGCGCCCTGAGACCCTCAAAGGAGTTCAGCCGGGGGGAAAGACGGTGATGTTATTGGTGACCGACCGCACACCCGAACCCGCCCAGGCCGTTGTCTCCGCGTCGTGGCGCTCCGCCCAGGATCGCACGGTGCCGCTCAGGATCACCTCACCGTCATCGACCGCTACGGTTACATGGTGGGCGTCGAGGACCGCCTGGCGCCTGAAGGAGTCCTCGATCTGCAGGCGCAGATCCTGGGCCGCGGGGACGGCCTTGAGTGTGATGAGATTGCTCAACCCCTTGACTCCCCGGAGATAGCGGATATTGCGTTCGGCGGCCCGTCGCTGGTAGTCGTGGAGCACCTCACCGCTCAGAGTGACATGACCCCCTTCAACCTCGATCATGATGTGGTCGTCGGGCAGCAAGGCGTCCCATTTGAGAGAATCGGCGGCCGCCGTGGCGATGTCGGTGTCGTTGCAGTCGTGGACACCCCGGATCTTGATCTCGTTGGCTACGCCGCGAACACCCGAGATGTGCTCGACAGTGCGCTCGGCGTGCCATTTTTCGGCGTAGGACCGCACCTCGCCGGTGAGGGTGACGATCCCGTTGTTGACGATCTCCGCGATCGTCGACGAGTCGACGGTTGGGTCCCAGTCGAGCTCCAGTCCCACGTCACGGCGCAACTCGGTATCCGTTTTCATGCTCGTCCTCCAGTTGTGGACTCTCTCTAAATCTGCGCCCCGCCCTGTGGTGGTGCCAGGGTCGAAGGTCGGCGGTGTCGGGACTTTCGCCTCTATCGCGCGCCCCACCTCGACGGGTGGAATTGGTCACAAGAGCTCGCGAGAGGAAACAGATATGACGGTCAGGGTCGGAATCAACGGTTTCGGTAGGACAGGCCGGGCGATGTACCGCGCTGCGCTGAATAACAAAATCGGTGTCGACGTGGTTGCAGTCAACGATCTGGGCAAGCTGCCCACCATGGCCAGGTTGCTGTCGCGCGACTCGGTGCACGGGCCCCTCGGCCATCACGTCGAGGTAGGCGAAGACGAGTTGCTGGTCGACGACACGCCGGTCCACTTCTTCCACGAACCCCAACCCGAGGCGATCGCCTGGGGCGACTTCGGGGTGGACGTGGTGATCGAATCCACGGGGCATTTCAGCACCCGGGCGGCGGCCGCCGGCCATCTGGCGGGCGGTGCGTCCCGCGTCATCATCTCTGCGCCGTCCAAGGACGCCGATGTAACGATCGTGCTGGGCGTCAACGACGAGGACTTCGACCCCGAGCGCCATCACGTGCTGTCAAACGCCTCCTGCACCACCAACTGCCTGGCACCCATGATCAAAGTCCTGGAGGACAACTTCGGGCTGGAGCGCGGCTTCATCACCACGGTGCACGCCTACACCGGCGACCAGATGCTGGTTGACGGACCACACAAGGATGCGCGCCGGGCCCGCGCCGCGGCGATCAATATCGTTCCCACCTCGACGGGAGCGGCGCGCGCCACGGGATTGGTGCTCCCCTCCGTCCAGGGTCGCCTCGACGGCAGCGCACTGCGGGTACCGGTGGCGGACGGCTCGATCACCGACCTGGTGGCCATCGTGGGGACCGATGTCACGGTGGAGCAGGTCAACGAAGCGTTCCGGGTAGCCGGCTCCGGACCCCTGGCGGGCATCCTGGAGTACAGCGAGGAGCCCCTGGTCTCCTCCGACATCGTGGGGAATCCCGCATCATGTGTCTTCGACAGCGGTCTCACGATGACCTCGGGACCGTTGGTCAAGGTCTACGGCTGGTACGACAACGAGTGGGGCTACGCCAATCGCCTGGCTGAGCTCGCGGCGCTGATCAGCCGGGTCTGAGGAAAGGATTCGGCCATGTTGCTCCCCCTCCTCGAGGATCTTCCTCCTGTCGCCGGCAAACGGGTGCTCGTCCGCTGCGACTTCAACGTGCCCATGCATGCCGGCCACATCGACAACGATCTTCGTATCCGTGGCGCCGTACCGACGTTGACCTGGTTGCTCGAGAGGGGGGCGCTGGTCACCGCGTGTACGCACCTGGGACGGCCCAAAGGCAAGGTCGATCCCCGTTTCGATGTCGCTCCCGTCCGCGCCCGCCTGGCGGAGTTGGTGCCCGGCGTCAAGTTGCTCGAGAACCTCCGTTTCGACCCCGGCGAGGAGGCCAACTCGCCCGTGTTCGTCGATCGACTCGTGGCCGGTCAGGACTTCTACGTCAACGACGCGTTCGGCTCGGTGCACCGGGCGCACGCCTCGATCGTCGGGCCACCGGCCCGGTTACCCTCGGCTGCGGGCCGCTTGCTCGCCCGCGAGGTCGAAGCCATCACCGGCTTGCTCGAAACGCCACGCCATCCCTTCGTTGCGGTGCTGGGCGGAGCCAAAGTGTCGGACAAGCTGGGTTTGATCGACGCATTGCTCAACCATGTGGACACCGTGGTGGTCGGCGGCAACATGTGCTTTACCTTCCTGGCCGCCCAGGGAGTCCCTACCGGTGATTCGACGGTGGAGGAGGGACACGTCGAGCGCTGCCGCGAGCTTCTCGAAGGAGGTCGGATCGCACTCCCCACCGATGTGGTGACCGTGCCCAGTGACGGCACCGACGATCTGCGCACGGTTTGCGAGGTGGCAGATGGCTGGAAGGGTTGCGACATCGGCCCCGCTTCGGCCGCCGCGTTTCGCGCCATCATCACGGGTGCCGGCACGGTTTTATGGAATGGTCCGATGGGCATTTTCGAGGATCAGCGCTTCGCTGCCGGAACCCGGGCGGTGGCCCAGGCCGTGGCGGAGTGTCCTGGTTTCACGGTGGTCGGCGGAGGCGACACGGTGGCCGCCCTCGCCGCGTTCGGTCTCAGCGAGCGCATCGACCATGTCTCGACCGGGGGTGGGGCCACCCTGGAACTGATCGAGAAAGGCGACCTTCCCGGGTTGCGGGCGTTACGCGAGAGCGCGCACGCCCTTATCGCGTAGGCGGCTCCGCCAACACCTCAGGGGCGACGAAGCCGAGGGCGGTCACGAGGACCTGGTCTTTGGTGGCGGTGGTGTCGATCCGGCGCGCCTGGGGCCACGGGTCGGCTTGCTGGGCCATCTGCGCGGCCACCGCGGGCGTGGCCTCCGAGGCGCCGGTCCCTTTGGCCAGGCGACGCTCGATCCGGGCGGCCGCCACTTCAGGCGTCACTTCGCAGGCCAGCTCGACCAGCTGAGCGCTGCACCGCGCGGCCAGGTCTGCAGCCTGTTCACGCCAGTGGCGGTCCGTCCAACTGGCGTCGAGGATCACGCTCTCGCCCATCTGGAGGCACCGAGCCGCGTGGTCCAGCAGGGTCTGATAGGTGGCGGCGGTCATCTCCGGCCGATACCGGCCCTCCCCGTACGTTCTCCGCGACGTAGGCGGTTTCGCAGTATCGGGCGTGGTCGCGGAGTCGAGCAGCCCGCGGCGGATTTCGTCGCTGCTGACCGACGCCCAGCCCAGACGGCCGGCCAGATTGGCGGCCAGAACTGTTTTCCCGGTGCCGGGAAGGCCGCCCACCAGCACGAGACGGACCGTGGCGTGGCGCAAATGGCGTTGACAGCAGCGCGCCAAGAACCTGGCTTGCTCGGGTGCCTGCACGTCGCCTTGCGCGGCGCGCAGGCACGCCACCTTGGATCGGACCAGGGCCCGGTAGGCAACCCAATGATGCGCCAAGCTGGCAGGCCATGTGTCGCCGCTGAAGTCCTGATACCACCGCAGGAAAGCCCAGCCGGCGGGACCCGCTCCCAGGCGCTCGAGGTCCATGGCCAAAAAGGCGACGTCGGCCAGCACGTCGCCGAAGCGCAAGCGGGCGTCGAACTCGAGACAGTCCAATACCCGGAGGCCGTCGTCGAGTACGAAAATGTCGTCGGCCAGTAAGTCACCGTGACCGTCGCGGATCCGGCCTTCGCCGATCCGTCGTTGGAACAACGCACTGCGCCCTCGTACATACGCGGTGCTCGCCGCGCGCACCCAGTCGAGCACCCCCGCTTCAACAACGCCGCTGGCCCCGAAACCGTCCATCTCCGCGAGGTTGTCGGTCCACAGGCGCAGCACCGCTTGGGGGGTGGCCGCGGCGTCCACCTCGTCGTCGTGACGGCAATGTTCGTGAAAATCGGTCAGCTGGCGGGCCAGGGCGCGCAGCGTGTCGTCGAGGGGAACGCCCGCCTTGGCCAGGTTGGCCAGTGTGCATTCCTGCGGAAGCCGACGCATGGCAACCACCGAGTCTTGTCGTACCTGGTGCTCGTCGACGATATCGAGGACACCGAGATACACGTCGGGAGCGATCCGGCGGTTCAGGGCGACCTCCTGGAAGCAGGCGGAGCGGCGCGCCGCTTTGCTCGACCAGTCCAGAAATCCGGTGGTCACCGGTTTTTTCAGCTTGTACACCCGGTCGCCGACGAAAAACAGCGTCGAGATATGGGTCTCGGCCACCCGCGGCTCTTGCGAGCTCACGGCGTGCCCCGATGCGGCGCGATCACCGCCGCTCCGTTCACCCGATCATGCGCCAGATCCGACAAGGCCTGGTCAACGGCGTCGAAAGGGTAGACGGTGGTGGTGGGATGCAGACCGATCCGGGCAGCCAGCGCCAAAAACTCGACGCCGTCCGCCCGGGTATTTGCCGTGACGCTGCGCAGGTTGCGTTCCTCGAAGAGGTGCCGTTCATAGTTGAGGGCCGGGATGTCGCTGAGATAGATCCCGGCCACGGCCAGGGTGCCCCCGCGGTCCAAGGCGCTGAGCGCCACGGGGACCAAAGTCCCCACCGGAGCGAAAAGGATGGCGGCATCGAGCGCCTCTGGCGGCTCGTCGAACGCACCGCCCACAGAGGCGGCCCCCAACTCCAAAGCCAGGGCCTGGGCGGCCGCCGAGCGGGTCAGTACGTGGACGGTAGCTCCTTCAGCCAACGCCACCTGGGCTGTGAGATGAGCGGACGCCCCAAAGCCGTAGATGCCGAGGCGGCCGCCGAGGGGCAGGTCGGCGCGCCGCAGGGACCGGTAGCCGATGATGCCGGCGCACAGCAACGGCGCTGCTGCTTCATCGCTGAAACGTCCCGGCAGCAGGTAGAGGAAGTCCTCGTTGGCCACCATGTATTCAGCGAACCCGCCGTCGACGTCCCACCCGGTGAATCGGGGGGCGGTGCACAGGTTTTCGCGCTGGGCGCGGCAGAAACGGCAGTGTCCGCACGACGCGGCGAGCCACGCGGCTCCAACCCGGTCACCGATGGCGAAGCGGTCGCTCCCCGCGCCCAGCGCCTCCACCCGGCCGACCACTTCGTGACCGGGGATCACGCCCGGCCGCCGCGGCGCCAAGTCGCCTTCCGCGAGGTGCAGGTCGGTGCGGCACACGCCGCAGGCGGCGATCCGAATGCGTACCTGGCTGGACCCTGGTTCCGGGATCGGGCGTTGCACCAACCGCAGGGGGCGCGAATCGATGGGGCCCGGAGTGGCCACCTCCCACGCCTGCATGGTGCCCGGACGTCCCCCGGCTTCGGTCTCCATCAGCTCGCCACCAGCGCCTTGATCGAGCTGCTGATCTGGGCCAGGCCCGCTTTGGCGTCGGCGAAAAACATGCCCGTCTTGGGGTCGGTGTACAGCTCGTTGTCGATGCCCGCGTACCCGTGGCCCATTGACCGTTTGATGACGATGATGTGCTTTGCCTTGTCGACGTCGAGAATGGGCATGCCGGCGATCGCGCTGTCGGGCCGCCGGGCCGCCGGGTTGGTCACATCGTTGGCGCCCACGACGAGCGCGACGTCGATCGCCGGGAACTGCGGGTTGATCTCGTCCATCTCCTTGAGCGCCGTGTAGGGCACATTTGCCTCGGCCAGCAGGACGTTCATGTGCCCTGGCATACGGCCCGCCACCGGGTGAATGGCGAAGGAGACCTCGACGCCTTGCGACTCGAGCAGGTCGGCCAGTTCCCGCACCTCCAGCTGGGCTTGGGCTGCCGCCAGACCGTAGCCCGGCACGATGACCACCCGCGACGCGTACGCCAGTTGGATGGCGGCGTCATCGGCCGACAGCTGCCGGACATCGCCGCCTGGCCCACCGGCCACCACTGCGGCATTGTCTCCTGTCCCGAACCCACCGGCCACGATGTTGAGGATCGATCGGTTCATGGCGTCGGCCATCAGCTTGGTGAGAATGGCTCCGGAGGCGCCGACCAGTGCGCCGGCAATGATGAGCGCCGTATTGTCGATGACAAAGCCGGCCATGGCTACTGCCATCCCGGTACAAGCATTCAAAAGCGAGATGACCACCGGCATGTCGGCCCCGCCGATCGGCATGACCATGGTGACGCCGAAGCCCAAGGCGGCCACGACCACCATGACGAGCGCCCACGTGCTGTGGCTGCCGTCGAGGAGGAAAGCGCTCCCTCCCAGCGCCACGGCCGCCAGCGCAGCGGTTACCACTCGGGCGCCGCGAAAGGTGACAGGTTGGCCGCTGATCCACCCTTGGAGTTTGCCGGCGGCGATGAGCGACCCGGAGAAGGTGACCGCGCCGATGATGACGTCGAGGACGGTGGCCACCACGACCCGTGTGGTGAGGGTGCCACCCTCGAGCCGGATGAAATCTGCGACCGCGATCAGGGCTGCTGCGCCGCCGCCCACCGCGTTGAACAGGCTGACCAGTTGCGGGATCGCCGTCATCTTGACCCGACCGGCCATCCGCAACCCGGTGATCGCGCCGATCAGGGTGCCTCCGCCGAGAACGATCCAACCTGTCGTCGAAATCGACCCGTCGTTGGCCACTTTGGCTAGCGTGGCCGCCACGGCCAGGATCATCCCGGCCGACGAACAGTGGCTGCCGCGGGGAGCCGTGGCGGGGGAGTTCATGAGATGCAGGCCGACTACGAAGCCCACCGCGGCCAGCAGGTAGGCCAGTGCGACAATGGTGTTCACGGTGCCCATGGGTCACTTCTCCGTCGTGTCGTGGTCGCCCCGGGATGGTGGTGAGGGGCGTTTGTGAAACATCTGGAGCATCCGGTCGGTGACCCGGTAGCCGCCGACGACGTTCATGGCGGCAAACATGGCGGCGACAAACGCCAGCACATAGCCGGTGGTGCTGTGGGCCTGGGCCGCGGTGATCATGACGCCCACCAACACGATGCCGTGGATGGCATTGGATGCCGACATCAGCGGGGTGTGCAGGGTCGCCGGAACCTTGCTGATGACTTCGAATCCCACCAGGATGGCCAGAACGAAGATGCTGATGTCAGAGAGGAGTCCTGCGCTCATGTGTTGCCTCCGGGGGTAGGGGAGTGGTGGATAAGCTCGTTGACCGCGCGATGCACGATGTGGCCTCCGTGGGTGATGACCACACCGGCTTGGATCTCGTCGGTCATGTCGATGTTGAGCGCGCCGTCGCGCACCAGGTGTCGGAGCAGCGCGCTCACATTGTGCGAAAAAGCAGCGGAAGCCGCCGTAGGGACCTGTGAGGGGAGGTTGCCTGCCCCGATGAGGGTGACACCATTGTCGGTTACCAGGGTCTGGTCGGCCACGGAACCCTCGACGTTTCCTCCCAGGGCGCTCGCTGCCATGTCGATCACCACCGAGCCGGGGCGCATCTGCTTGACGGCTTCGGCCGTCACCAGCAGCGGCGGCTGGCGACCAGGGACCTGCGCAGTGGTGATAACCACATCAAAGCGAGGGACATGGCGGTTTAGTTCTTGTTGCTGGGCGGCTTGCTCGGTCTCGGTGAGGACGCGGGCATAGCCCCCCTCTCCTGACGCCGAGGTCACCGACTCCAGTTCAAGGTTGCGGGCTCCGACCGAGCGGATCTCGGTCTGTGTCTCGGGTCGCACGTCATAGCCGGTGACCACCGCCCCGAGTCGACGCGCCGTGCCCATGGCCTGCAGCCCGGCGACTCCTGCCCCGAGGACCAGCACCGAGGCCGGCTTGGCGGTACCCGCCGCGGTGATCAGTAGCGGGAAGAACCGCCCGAAGGTGTCCGCCGCTACCAGAGCGGCCTTGTAGCCCGCCACGTTGGCCTGGGAGGTCAACGCGTCCATGGCCTGGGCGCGACTCACCGTTCGGGGGAGCCCGTCGAGGCTGATCGAAGTGATCCCCCCGGCCGCGAATCGTTCGGCCACGTCGGGTGACGTCAGGGGCTGCAACATCCCGATGACCGCCTGGCCGGGGTGGAGACGGCTGATGCGCGCGGGGCTCAGCGTCCCGACCGTTACCACGATGTCGGCCCGGCGGTCGATCTCCTCGCTCGACACGATGACCGCGCCGGCCCGCTCGTAATCGTCGTCGGAGTACCACGCCCCTGCTCCGGCCCCTGCTTCGACGAGCACCTGCATCTGTGCTGCGTTCAAGGGGGCCACGGCATCGGGGATGAGCGCCACCCGACGCTCGCCGTCGTCCGCTGCATCGATGACGGCGACCACCAGGCGTCGTTCTTGGGCTGCCACTACGGGCGATGGCTGGGACACCCAGGGTTCCTTTCGTCAGGGAAGTTCTTCACAATGGCTTGTCGGGTTGCCATGGGACAGAGCCTAAGGTCATATCGCGCCCGGGGTGCTGTGTGACCTTTGGCTCTGTCCGGTGTCGCAGGGATCGTCTTGACTTCAGGTGCTAGCCACGAGTGACGGAGATTGATCATGGCCTTGGAATACCGCGACCGTGAGAGCCTGGTGGTCCAGGCCGACTTGCCGGGTATCGACCCCGAGCGTGACCTGCTCATCACTATCTCCCACGATGTCCTGCACATCCGGGCGTCACGGGAATCGGGTCCCGAGCCCAAGGATCATCCGTCGGACCTCCGTTACGGCACCTTCACCCGCGACATCGCACTTCCCCCCGGTACAGCCGAGGATCAAGTGACCGCCATCTATCGCCACGGAAAGCTCGAAGTGCGGGCGCCGGTTGGCACAGCCCACACCGTGGTCGCGGTCACCATCCGGGTGGACCACGACTGAGGCAAGGGGATCGGGCGGATTCAGTCGCGCACGATCACCACGACCGGCGCACCGGCGTGGGTGACCAGTTGCTGGCTGACCGAGCCGAGCAATAAGCCCGTGAAACCTCCGTGGCCCCTCGAGCCGACCACCAGCATGTCGGCGTCTCGGGCCTCATGGAGGAGCACCTTGGCCGGAGTGCCTTTGCGCACGACCAACTCCACGCTGCGCGCTGGGTCCGCGGGGAGGATGGCGCTGACTTCTCCGGGGAGCGCATCGCGAACGAGTTGCTCCATCTCCTCGTAGGTCCCGTACTCGCCGGGCGTCCAGGCTCGGACGACCGCCAAGGACGCCTCGCGTCGACGGGCTTCGTCGGCCGCCCACTCCAATGCCTTGATGGCCCCTTTGGAGCCGTCGAATCCAACGACGATCCGATAGTCGTGTGCATCCTGGTTCGACATTGCCCTTCCCCTTTCCAGGTTTATCTCGCGGTCCTAGATAGATCGGTGGCACCGAAGCGACCGGCTGGTTCCACTATGGACAGGGGCCGCCCTGGACCAACAGGGTCAAAGAGACTTTCCTCCGGGACCTTCGCCTCTAGCCCGAACCTGCGCCGAGGGCCGATTCTGGACGGGAGATCACCCGTGCGACATGGGAGAATCGGATGCAACCAGCGACCGACGCAACGAAGCAACCGGCAGGTGCCCACAACGACGCCCCCTTGCAGTGGGTCAGCCTGGACGGTGGCGTCGCAGCAACAACGCCGCAGGCCACCCTGGTGGTGGGCTATGACCGGCGACCGGAGAGCCAGTACGCCCTCCGGGAGGCCGCAGACCTGGCTCGTCGACTGGTAGCCCAGCTCCAGGTCGTCCACGCGGTGGACGTTTCCGACTATCCGCTCGATCCCGACAGCGTCGACTGGGAACAGCGGGCCCGCCAAGCGCTCGACGAGGAGCGCGTCGCCGTCGCCGCCGCACTCGACCATCACATTGCGGGATGGAGCTATCGGGCCGGCTACGGCGACCCGGCCGAGCTGCTGGTGGCGGTAGCCGACGAGACCGACGCCCTCATGATCATCGTCGGTTCCCGCGGCGAAGGCTGGAGAGCGGCGCTCGACCGGCTCCTCGCTCCCTCGGTGTCACATCGGGTGATCCAACGCTGCCATCGACCCGTGCTCGTGGTCTCTCACCCGGTCGCCTCCTCCGAAGGGAACGCAAAGTGCCCGTAGTCATCGTCGTTGTGGTCATCGTCGTGGTTCTCGTGCTCGGCGCCATCGTCGCGTTCAACGGCCTCGTTCGCCGGCGTAACCGGACCCAGGAGGCGTGGTCGGAGATCGACGTCGAATGCAAACGTCGCCACGACCTGATCCCCAATCTGGTCGAGACGGTAAAGGGATATGCGGCGCATGAGCGCCAGACCTTCGAAGCGGTCACCGCTGCACGCGCTGGGGCCATCAGCGCCGGCTCCAGCGGAGATCCGGCGAAGGTGGCGGTCGCCGAAAACGCCTTGAGTCAATCCCTGCGTTCACTGTTCGCGGTAGCCGAGAACTATCCCCAACTCCGGGCCGTCGAGAGCTTCCTGCAACTCCAAGAGCAGCTCACGGCCACCGAGGACAAGCTCGAGTATGCCCGTCGCTTCTACAACACGAGCGCTCGCGACTACAACATCGCCCTGCAGACGTTCCCCCGCAACCTCATCGCCGGGTTGCTCGGCTTTCACCAGGTCGACTTCTTCCAGGCCGACGCCACCGATCGCGAGGTGCCGCCGGTGAGCTTCTCCCAACCCCCGGTCGCTTGAACGGATGAGCGATGTACGAACAGATTGCCAGTAACAAACGTCGAACCGTGATCTATGTCGCGGTGTTCATGATGGCTTGGATGGGCATCGGGGCCCTTGTCGGGTGGCTGTTCGACTTGGTGTCGCGTCCACCCGGCACCGCCACGGGCGACAACGGCGACATCGCCGTCGGGGTGCTCGTCGCGGTGTTGTTTGCCTTGACCGGAATCGCCTTTTCGCTCACCTCAGGGGCCCGCTTGGTGCTGGCGGTATCGGGGGCGGTACCGGCCGACCCCGACCGGTACCGGCAACTGCACGACATTGTCGAGGCGCTGGCCGTGGGCGACGGCCTGCCCAAACCGGACGTCTATGTGATCAACGATCCCTCCCCGAACGCTTTCGCTACCGGCACCAGCCCCCAGCACGCGGCGATCACCGCGACGACAGGACTCCTGGCGCTCATGAACCGAGAAGAGCTCGAGGGCGTCATCTCCCACGAAATGAGCCATATCAAGAACTACGACGTCCGCCTCCTCCTCATCGTGAGCACCCTCATCGGTTTGGCCGGCTTGTTGGCCAGCGTGATTTGGCGATCGGCCTTCTTGATGCGCACCCGAGGGCGCCAAGGTGGCCAGATCATGATCGTTGTCTTCGCGGCAGGACTCCTGCTCGGGTTCGTGGCCCTCGTCTTCGGCCCGCTGGTCCGCCTGGCCCTGTCCCGACGCCGCGAAGCGCTCGCGGACGCCAGCGGCGTCGACCTGACCCGCAACCCCGTCGGGCTGCTGCACGCCCTTCAGAAGCTGCAAGCCAACGACCGGCCTTTGGCCAAGTTCAACCATGCCACCGCAGCGATGTGCATCGATGACCCCTTACAGCACCACGAGAGCTGGATCCACCACCTCTTTGACACCCATCCTCCCATCGAGGAGCGCATCGCGGCGCTCGAGGCAATCGAGTACGGCCGGGCCGCATAGGACATTTGCCGCGACTTGCCTGGTGGAGTTGGGCGTAGGCCCTTCAGCGGGCGATTCGGGACCTTCGGCGGTATCGTCGTCGCGGGCACCCCCGGCAAGCTGGGGAGCAGCGAGCTGCGAGATCGTGGCTGCGTCGGAAGGAGCAAGCCAATGAGCAACACACCAGATCGTTCCGAAGAGGTCGACAACGGTGGCCTCGACCCCATCGACATCGACGAATGCTGGCAGTTGCTGGCGACGCAGCCCGTCGGTCGGGTCGCGGTGGGCATCGACCACTATCCCGTGATCGTGCCGGTCAACTTCGCCCTTGACGGTCAGTCGGTGGTGTTCCGCAGTAGCCCGGGAGCCAAACTGAACCGAATTCACGGCGCCAAGGTCACCTTCGAGGTGGATCAGATCGATCCTGTCCATCGCACGGGCTGGAGTGTGCTGGTCAAAGGCGTCGCCCACGGGCTGAATGTTGGAGGGAACCAGGAGTTGGTGGAGCGGGCGGAGGCCGCCGGAGCGGCTCCGTGGGCGAGCGGCGAGCGGGCCTACCTGGTGCGCATCGTGCCCGACGAGGTGACCGGGCGCCGGATCCACCCCACGGAACTGCCGCCCTCGTCCGATATCCGCGCGTACCTCTAGGCCATCGTGGGCTCCGGCGACGCTACTCGAGCAGGTCGTGGCGCTCGATGTCGATGCGCCTGGAGATGAATATGCGGGTGACCAGCAGCATCCCGATGCCGTAGAGGGCGGTCTGGAACAGCGGGCCGGCGATGGGCCCGTGCATCGTCAGACTCGAGTTGAGAAGGCGTCGGGGACCGTAGAAGGGGAGCACTTTTGACACCTCGGAGCGCTGCTGGACCGCCAGTTGGACCCCGATGACCCCGATGAGCACCAGGGTCCCTTCCAGCTCGAGCGGCACGATCGCCCCCACCGCCAGGCCGAAGGCCACCGACTGCAGGGCTACCGCCGACACCCCCAGGGCCATCACCCACGGCCGATCCGGTCCGGACCGCAGCGCCATGAGCGTGCTGAAGCCGCCGCCGATCACCAGCCCCAGGGGGCCCAGGAAAAGCAGCCGGCCGAGTAGCAGCTCGATCGGCTGGTAGCCGGTGAGAACGAGCCGCTGGTCGACGTGCCGCGACGAAAGCACCGAGAACAACGCCGCCCCCGACACCGAGAACGCCATCCCCACACCCCCTGCGGCGACGGCGTTGGCGTTATTGGCAGAGACCAGGTAGAAGCTCAAGGGCAAGGCGACCAGCAGGCACAGCGCAGCGTGGCGCCGGGTGAGATCGCGACCGTGCATCTCGGCCATGATCAGGAGGCGGACGGGGTTCACCGCAGACCACGACGAGTCGCCCGGGAAGGATGCGGTGCGAGCTCCACGACGCGGTCGGCGCGACCGAACTCCGCCAGCATGTGGGTCACCACTACGACCGACTTTCCTTCGGACCGCCACTTTTGGCAGTGGTCCCAAAAGTTCACGTAGGTGCCGCGGTCGAATCCCTGGTAAGGCTCGTCGAGCAGCAACACGCAGGGGTCGGCCAGCAAGGCCAGCGCCAGATTCAGTTTCTGGCGCGTACCACCCGAGAGGTCGCGCACCAGGGTCCGCTCGTGAAGGGGAAAACCGAACTCGGCCAACGTGGCGTGCCCGCGCCGGAGTGCGTCGTCCCGGTTGAGGCCGGACCCCCGCCCGAACAGCACCAGGTGGTCATCGGCGGTGAGGAGTTCGAAGAGGCCGGGCACCTGCGGGCAGTAGCCGATCTTCCCGGCCACGCGCACCGAACCCGAGTCGGCTCGGATGATCCCTGCGCAGATGCGCAGCAGCGTCGTTTTTCCCGCCCCGTTCTCGCCGGTGAGGGCCACCACCTCGCCGGCGTCGACCGACAGGTCCATCCCGTCGAGGATGGTGGTCTGTCCATAGCGTTTACATATCTTCGACGCTACGAGCTGAGTTGCCACACCCCCGGTTCTAGCGCGGTTGGGTGGCTCATCTGAGTGCTGATGTGTTGGCGATGGCGGTCCGCTGTCATACTGGAGGCGATGCTGGTGCTTTTGGTCGCGACAATCGTGGTTGGCTTCGTAGGCGCAGGCGTCGCCGGGATCACGATCACCGTCTTTCTCCACCGGGGCCTGACCCACAGTGCCATCCGGGTCTCCGGTCCCCTCTACACCGCCGGTCGCTGGTTCACCTGGCTCAGCGTCTTCATGCGCCACTGGGAGTGGAGACGGATCCATCGCAAGCACCATCTCTACACCGACGTGTGGCTCGATGATGTGCGCCATGACCCCCATTCGCCCCTGGTGATTGCCGAGCGAGAAGGGATCGATGGTTTCCGGCGGGTTTCTTGGCACATGGCAGCGATCTTCCACACTGAGGCGCAAGTCTCCGATATCCGCGACGACACCTACGAGGTCGACGGCGATCGGCCCCTCGACCGCCTCGACCGTGCCGTGTTCAGCCACCCGGTCATTGGAGCGGTGGTGACGGGTCTGCTCTACTCGGGCATCTTCGCCCTCGGTGTGCCGCCCCTCGCCGGTGCTCAGCGCACGCTTTTGCTCGAAGCGCTCTGTGTCGTGGGCGGCGTGGTTGCCCTGGGCATCCATATCGTGCTGGTCCTGCGTTTCGGCGGGGCCATCAACTCTGACTGTCACCGGGGCAAGGAGTTCATCCCCGTGGCCGGGTACGCCACCAACGTGGGCATCCTGTCGGTGTTGATCTTCGGCGAGGGGGAGCATCTCACCCATCACCTCCATCCCCAGTTGGCCCGCATCAGCGGGCACTGGGATCTCGGATGGCGGGTCATTCAAGTGCTCAAGCTGGTGGGCCTGACTGACGTGGCCGTTCAACGCGCCCAAGTCCTCGCCTCGTAGCCCCCGGCTCAGGAAACCTTTGCCGTGCCCACTTCGCCGGGCTGTTCGTAAACGTCGTGGCATTGATCTGCTCGGCCGGGATCAGGCGAAACTTCAGCCACCTCTGTGGTGGCAGCCACTCCCGGGGTCTCGTAATCGTCGTGGCATTGGCTCATCGGGCCTCCTTCGACCTCTCAAGTCCATGTTTGCTCAGCGCAGGGGCGTCCGCAGAGTGCCGAATGGAGGGAAACAGAGGGCCAGAGGTCCCCTTTCGAGTCGGCTAAGCGAGCCCGAACGGGAGCGAATGGCGGGCCTCGATCTCGATGAGGCGGTTGTATTTGGCTACCCGTTCACCGCGCGCCGGCGCGCCGCTCTTGAGCTGTCCGCAACCCGAAGCCACGGCCAGGTCGGCGATGAAGCTGTCCTCGGTCTCCCCTGAGCGGTGCGACACCATCTGCGCCCAACCCGCTGCTCGGCACAGGCCCATGGCCTCGAGGGTCTCGGTCACCGTCCCGATCTGGTTGACCTTTATGAGCGCCGCGTTGCCGGCCTTGCGGGCGATGGCTTGGGTGATGATCCCCGGGTTGGTTACCAAGAAGTCATCACCGACCAGTTGAAGGCGGTCGCCGAGTTGTTCGGTGAGGCTGACGTATCCGCTCCAATCAGTCTCCGCCAGTCCGTCTTCGAGGCTCCACAGCGGGAAGTCCTCGGCCATCGCGCGGTAGCGGGCGATCATGTCGTCGCTCGAAAGCGTCTCGCCGGCAACGTGGTAGCTGCCGTCGCGGTAAAAGCCACTTGCCGCGGGGTCCAAGGCGATGGCGACGCCATCGCGTCCGGCGCGGTAGCCGGCGTTGTCGATAGCTTCCACCAGCACGCGCATGACGTCCTCGGGGTGCGTCATTTGCGGGGCGAACCCACCCTCGTCGCCCAGCCCTGTGGCAAAGCCTTTGGCGGCCAGCAGCTTACGCAGCGACGCATAGACCTCTGCCCCGGCCCTGACCGCTTCGGCCATAGTGCGCGCACCGAGGGGGGCCACCATGAACTCCTGGAAGTCGAGATCGTTCGGTGCATGCGCCCCGCCGTTGATCACGTTGAAATGCGGCACTGGCAGCCGGGGCTCCACGTCTTCTGGATTGAGGTAACGCCACAGCGGTTCGCTGCACTCCATCGCCGCGGCACGGGCGGCTGCCATGGACACGCCGACGATGGCGTTGGCGCCGAGGCGGGACTTGTTGGGGGTGCCGTCGAGTTCGATCAGTGCCCGGTCGAGCTCTGCCAGGTCCTCGAAGGTGCGCTCGCGGACCGTGGCCGCAATTTCCCCGTTGACATGGTTGACCGCGTCGAGCACGCCGCTGCCGCTGTAGCGCTTCGGGTCGCCGTCGCGGAGTTCCACTGCTTCGTTGACGCCGGTGGAGGCGCCCGAAGGCACCCCGGCGCGTGCGATGATGCCGTCAGTGAGGGCCACGGTGACGGCCAGCGTGGGCCGCGAACGGGAGTCGAGGATTTCCACGGCGTGGAGATCGGTGATGGTGAGAGCCATTGATTTGCCTCCTAGGCAGATTGGCGATGCGGCGGTTGCCGCAACGTCATGTGGATTCGGGAACCATGGTGATTGCCCCGCAAGGGCACTCGGTCACGCAGATCCCGCACCCCTTGCAGTACTCGTAATCGATCGCGTAGCGCTTCTGTGGGCCCAGTTTCATGACCGCGTTATCGGGGCACACGCCATAGCAGTTGTCGCACTCGAGGCAGTTGCCGCACGAAAGGCAGCGACGGGCCTCGAAAAGGGCGTTCGTCTCGTCGAGGCCTTTGACGACCTCGTCGAAGGTGGTCTGGCGCCGGACCGTCTCGAGTTCGGGACGCACGGTGCGCTCCGCATCCGAGTAGTACCAGGTGTTGAGTCGCTCGAAGGTGGCCAGCTCGTGTTTGGCTTGCGGTGTCGGAGCGTCGCCCCGCAACCAGCTGTCGATGTGTCGGGCGGCGCGCTTTCCGTGCCCCACCGCGGTGGTGACCGATCGCTCGCCATCGACCGCGTCGCCCCCCGCGAAGATGCCGGGACGCCCCGTCATCAAGTCACCGTCGACGCCGACGGTGCCCTCGTGCAGGGTCACCCCGGGCACCGCGTCGAGCAGCGAGAGGTCGCTGTCCTGGCCGAGCGCCAGCAGCAGGCTGTCGGCCGCCAGTTCCTCGAACTCGCCGGTGGGCTGGGGGAATCCGTGGTCGTCGAGGCGCATCTTCTCGAGCACGAGGGCGCCGGCGTCCGCTCGCTTCACCGTCGACAACCAACGGACCTGAATGCCTTCGGCTTCGGCTTCCTCGACCTCGATGTCATGTGCGGGCATCCGATCACGGGTGCGGCGATAGACCACTACCGCGTCGGCGGCGCCCAGTCGCCGCGCCGTGCGCGCCGCATCAAACGCGGTGTTGCCGCCACCGTAGACCGCCACGCGCCGTCCGAGTGACACGGGCTCGCCGGCCTCGACGCTGCGCAGCACGCTCAGGGCCTGGAGGATCCGAGCGGAGTCGCCGGCGGGGACCTCGGCGCGATGGCTGAGCTGAGCGCCCACCGCGACCAGGGCCGCATCAAAGCCCCCGTCGAGGTACGCGGACTCCATATTGGTGATTCGTGTGCCGAGCTGCACTTCGATGCCCAGTTCGACAATGCGGTCGATCTCGCCCGACAAGACGTCGCGCGGCAGCCGGTAGGATGGGATGCCGGCTCGCATCATGCCGCCGGTGGCCGCCTCCGAATCGACCAGGGTCACCGCGTGGCCGAGCTTGCGCAGATGGTATGCCGCAGAAAGGCCGCAGGGGCCCGAGCCCACCACCAGCACCCGCTTGCCCGTTTCTTGGGCGGCCGGGGTAAACCGCCATCCCCGGCGCAGCGCTTCGTCGCCGATGAACCTCTCGACGGCATTTACCCCGACTGGGTCGTCGAGCTGGCGCCGGTTGCAGGCCGTCTCACACGGCCGGTAACACACGCGGCCCATGATGGCCGGCAGGGGATTGTCCTCGACCAGGATGCGCCACGCCCCTTCGTAGTCGCCCTCCTCCGCTCGGTACAGCCACCCTTGAATGTTCTCGCCGGCTGGGCAGGCCTGGTTGCACGGAGGTAGGCGGTCGACATAGATCGGCCGCTCCACCCGCCAGTTGCCGGTGCGGTTGGCCAGGCTGGTGCCCATCTCCAAGGTAATGGCGAACGGCTTGGTCATCGGGAGCCTCCATCGGGATGGCTAAGGAGCCCGTAACGCTTGATGTTTGCGTCGGCCATAGCTTGGATGTGCGCGACGATGTCGGGCCGGGCGACCGGTTTGAACAGGTGGCGGTAGCGCCCCTGTAGCTGCAGGTACTCCTCGACCGGTACGCGGTGGCGGATGGGAGCGACACTGGTGACTTCGCCGTCAACCGCTTCGAATACCGGAAATATCCCGCTCTCGGCGGCCAGGCGGGCCAGGCGCACGGTGTCGCTCGAGGAGGCAGCCCACCCCAGCGGGCAGGGCACCAGAACGTGGAGGTACCGGGCCCCGTGCAAACCCATGGCTCGCTCGACCTTCTGCTCCAGGTCGTGCAGGTCGGCCACTGTTGCGGTGGCGACGTAGGGGATTTGGTGCGCCATGGCGATTCGGGGCATGTTCTTGCCCTGGCCGAAGCCGTTGCCCGGTGCCGTCGTGGTCACCTCGGTGGTGGCGGTGCGCGCTCCGGGAGGTGTGGCCCCCGAACGCTGCACGCCGGTATTCATGTAGGCCTCATTGTCGTAACACACGTAGAGGACGTCGTCGTTTCGTTCGAACATCCCCGACAGGCAGGCCAGGCCGATGTCGACCGTGCCGCCGTCTCCTCCTTGGGCCAGCACCCGGATATCGTCGCGACCCTGGGCGTGCAATGCCGCGGCCACGCCGGTGGCCGCCGACGCCGCGTTGGCGAACAGCGAGTGCAGCCAGGGGACCCGCCACGAGGTTTCGGGGTAGGGCGTGGAGAAGACTTCGAGGCAGCCCGTGGCGTTGACCACCTCGAGGCGTCCCTGTGTGGCGCGCATGGCCGCGTCGAGGACGTAACGGGCCCCGAGGGCCTCACCGCAACCCTGGCACGCCCGGTGTCCGGAGGTGAGCGAGTTGTTGCGGGTGCCGTCTGCTTGGACGGTGCGCAGCGTGGGGTCCATCAGCCGGTTGCCGGCCGCGAAACTGCCCACTTGGTAGAACTTTACGGGCGTCGACATGGCATCGATCCTTTCAGCGGCCTTGGAGGTCGAGCCCCAGGCTCAACAGTTCCTGCTGCACCACGCCCATGTCGAGGTCGAGGAAGGTCAACTCGTCGAGCGTGCCGGCAACGGCTTCTCCCAAGCAGTGTCGTAGCGCGCCTTGGGTTACCGGCCGCCCTCCGAGTCCGGCGATCACCGAGTGCCACGGTGTGTGGGGGGCGAGCGCGGGGCCTATGTCGGCGGCCAGGAATCCGCCGCTCCCCGTAGACAGGGCCCGGTCGATGACTACCACCCGCTGCGCGCTCGACAGCGCCGCGGTCACCTGCTGGAGAGGGAAGGGACGGAACGTCGTGACGGTGAGTGCTCCGATGCGGATCCCCTCGTCGCGCAGGACATCGATCACGTCGCAGAGGGTGCCGCTGGCTGAGCCTTGGATGACTACGGCTGTCTCGGCGTCGTCCATGCGGTACGACTCGATGAGGCCGCCGCGTCTGCGGCCGAACACATCGGCGAACTCGGCGGCGATGACCGGGATCAGCGCCAGAGCCTGGCGGAGCCGGTGATGGGCGAGAAACCGGACCTCGGTGAACGCCTCGGGGCCGACCATGGCGCCGATCGTTTCGGGGGCGTCGGGATCGAGTTGCTGGCGCGGAGCGAAGGAGGGGAGAAAAGCGTCGACGTGGGCCTGGTCGGGAACGTCGATCTCCTCGACCGCGTGGGTGAGGGTGAAGCCGTCGACGCAGACCATCACCGGGACCGACAGGGTTTCGGCCAGGCGGAACGCCTGGATGTGCAAATCAACCGCCTCTTGGTTGTCCGCCGCGTACAACTGGATCCAGCCCGCGTCGCGCAGTGCCATGGAGTCGCTGTGATCGTTCCAGATGTTGATCGGTGCGCCGATGGCCCGGTTGGCGACGGTCATCACCAGCGGCAGTCCCAGGCCGGCTGCGTTGTAGACGGCCTCGGCCATGTAGAGAAGGCCCTGGCTGGCGGTGGCGGTGTAGGCCCGGCTTCCGGCGGCCGATGCCCCGATGGCCACGGACATGGCGGCGAACTCCGACTCGACGTTGATGAACTCACAAGGTGCCAGGTCGCCGCGGCGCACCCGGAGACCGAGTGCTTCCACGATGTGTGTCTGTGGGGTGATGGGATACGCGCAGATCACCTGTGGACGGCACAGCCCGACTGCGGCGGCGACTGCCTGCGAGCCTTCTATCTGGTCACGCACAGCTCAGCGCCTCCCGCTCGGCTCGCACGTACGCGGCGGCTTCGGTGGCCGCATTGGCGTTCGCTTCCCCTTGGGCCCCCGGGAATCGGCGCTGGATGGCCGCGATCACCGAGGGAAGCCCGATGGATCCGGTGAGTTCGACGAATCCACCGAGAAGGACGGTGTTGGGGACCGGACGTCCGATGTGGCGCTGCGCCATCTCGGTGCCCGGCACCGTCAGCAGGTGATCCGGGTGCATCGTGCGTTCGAGTTCGCCGAGACCGAGATCGTCGAAGCTGTGCTCGGTGTTGATCAACACGTACCCCGACGGCCCCAGCCCGGCAAAGAGATCGACCTGGTGGAGAAGGGTAGGGTCCTGGACAATCACCGCATCGGGCTCGGCGATCGGATCGTGGCTGCGGATGGGCTGTTGGTCAAAGCGGCAGAAGGCCACCACCGGGGCGCCCATCCGCTCGGAGCCGAAGCTGGGGAAGGCTTGGGCGTGATGCCCATCGAGGAATGCCGCCACCGAAAGCATTTCGGCAGCGGTGACCACTCCCTGCCCACCGCGACCATGAATGCGAACACCGAACATGTAGTACTCCTCACTGTCCCGTCTCTGCCCCGCGGGCGGCTTGCATCCAGCCTCGGATCAGCTCCGGGTGTAGTCGCAGAATGGGTTCGCTCGCCGGGACCTCGTCGGTGGGTACGGCGACGCCGACGGCGCACACCGACCACAGCGTGCCGGACACGGCGATGTCATCAATGCCACATTCCAAGGCGATGACGTTGCCGACAATGTTGTCGGCGACGTCAAAGCTGCTCGTGTCGAGAAAGATCGTCTCACCGACCACGTAATAGCGCACCGGGGTGATGTGCGGCAGTGCGTTGGCGGTGAGCGCCACCCGACCCGCACTCCGTGAGCGCAATAACTCGAGGCACTCTCCGCGCGACAGCGAGCGTCGCTTGTCCATAGGTGCCTCCTCGACGACGATTTGCCGCTCTCTTGAACCCTGCCAGTTGGGGGCAAGGGGTCGCTAGGGTCGAAAGTCACTCACCGTCAGGCAAACGGTTCGCACTCCAGAATGTGGCCGTATCTATACGAGGTGCTCTTCGGGTGCCGGCGACTCGTCTGTGCCGGGGGAGGAGCCATCGACCGCCGGCCCGGCCGTCGCCGTGGGGGCGGAACCGGTGCTGGTGCCGCTACCGCGCCGGTACCATTTGCGCCAGATGAGGCGGTGCACGGGAACCAGTCGGGGGATGTCGCGCAATCCGGGCACGAAGGGAATGGCCAATAACAGAATGGTGGCCGCCCCCGTCATATAGATGGCGATGAGGTCGACGTTGTTGGAATGGTCGAACCCGGGGACCTGATACCACAGGGTGTAGAGCCACAGCCAGGGCTGGCCGGGGTAGCTGCCTGTTTCGTTCATCACACCCCACTGCGCACCGGTGAGGTGGTCGGCCTGGGCCTGATTGGAGAAGTACTGGCCGTCCTCCAAGAACAGCAGCGGTTTGGTGAAGTTCGTACCGTAGAACTCCTGGTTGGCGATCAGGTCAGCGTCGAGCGCCCCGCTGCGGGCCAAGGTCAACTCGGTGGCGATGAGCTGCGGTATCGGCCCGTCGGCGGCGGTCGGGACAACTGCCGTTCCGTCGACGAAGGTGACCTTGGTGACCGCGTTGGCGTACGCGGTGTTCCACGCGGTCTGCGTGGCCGCCGATGCGGAGGTGTAGGTGGTCAACGCCGCAGCCAACGTCGGGTCGGTGGGAGCGACGCGCTGCAGGGGTCCGAGCACGAAGGTCTGGGCGGCGTCGATGGGTTGGCGGACCCCGGCGATCGCCGCGGGGTGGAACAGGAGCGACTGCGAACTGCCGCTCGTGTACGGCGGCCCGTAGGTGGCGGTCTCGCTCGTCCCCGCCAACTCGCTCGCTGCGGTGGCCACGAAATCGGCTGGCGCGAGCTTGGCCCATGTGGCGACGGTGATGGGCGGATCGTCGGGCGACGACAGCAGGCTGGCCAGCCCGACGACCAGCACAAGGGCGATCAAGGTGGCCACTGTTGCTTCTTTGACGATGTCGTAGCGCCGGGTGGGCCCTTCCCATTCGGCGCTGTCCGCCGTTGCTGCAGCGGCCCTGGCCGCTCGCCCGCGCACCCGCCGTTCGGGAAGTGGGTGCGACACGCCCCGGACCCGCACGGCGAGCACGTGGGCTCCCACGATGGCCACCAAAGCCAACGGGATGATCACGATGTGCCACATGAGCATCTGCCCGAAGTTCAGGAGGTTGAAGAAGGCTCCGACTCCGACAGCGTTGAAGGCGTCTTTTCCGCTGGTGGAAATCCACTGGGAGTCGAAGTTCTGCTGGGACAGGTACCCGGTGAAGCACTCCACGATCGAGCACACGAATGCCACCACACCGGTAACCCAGGTCATGGCCCGCCGGCCACGCCAGGCCGCCATCCAGAATTTCCCCCACAGGTGGATGACCAAGAAGGCCATGAAGGCCTCCACGCTCCACAGATGGAGGCTGTTGAAGAAATGCCCAACGGAGTTGGTGTGCCACCAGTCCGGGCCGCCGATGGCGATGACGATGCCCGAGGCGATCACCAGACCCAGGGTGGCCAAACTGGCGACGCCGAACACATAGATCCACGAGGCCACATAGGCCGGTTGGCGGTCGGGGAGCAGCTTGCCCGGCGGCACCATCTTCAGCACCCGCCGGCGTAGGCGCGACGTCCACATCGTGGCGTCGTCGTCGTCACCGAGATCCGACGCCAGGGGAGACGCCGGCGCGTCGTCGGGGTCCCGCCCCGACTTTTCGCGGCCGTGGGTAGGGAAGGGGATCATCAGCGCGGCGCCGAAGATGACCACCATCACTGCGATGAGGACCAGGTTGGCTTCTGAAATGGTGAAGATGGACCAGTGGAGGTATCCGCCGGGACCATCGAGATTAACGGCTGCAGCGGACAGCGACGCAGAGAGCATGTGCCCCTCCTGGGGAGTGTTCCCGCTATTTTGGGGCCGCCTCACCCAAGGCTTGTAGGGGCCTTCGGCCCTATTTTCTGTTATCCCGCTTCGATGTTACAGTTCGGAGGGCCGGTAACCCGCCAAAATCGACGCAAGAGCCGCGCTGGCGATCCGCGTCCGGACGCTGTCGGCCCGGCTGGCCAAAATGATGGGCACCGAGGCGCCGACGATGACGCCGGCCACTTCGGCCTCCGCCAGGTACGTCAGGTTCTTGTAGAGGATGTTTCCCGCTTCAAGATTGGGGACGATGAGGATATCGGCGTCTCCGGCCACCGCCGAGACGATCCCCTTGGTCGCCGCGGAGGCCATGCTGATGGCGTTGTCCATGGCCAGCGGACCGTCGAGGACCGCCCCGGTGATCTGGCCCCGGTCGGCCATCTTGCACAGCGCCGCCGCGTCAATGGTCGAGGGAATGGCGGGATCGACGTCTTCTATGGCGGACAGGATCGCTACTTTGGGTCGGGCGATCCCCAGCGCATGCGCCACTTTGATGGCATGACGGCAGATCACCGCCTTTTGTTCCAACGTCGGGGCGATGGCCACCACGGCGTCGCTGAGCAGCAACGGTTTGGGGTAGGTGGGGACATCGAAGACGAACACGTGGCTGATCCACGGCGATTCCCGCAAACCGCCCTCGTGGGACAACACGGCGCGCAGCATGGTATTGGTATGCAAGCTGCCCTTCATGAGCACCCCTGCCGTGCCCTCCCGTACCAGGCGGGCACCTGCGCTGGCTGCTGCGTCGTCGGTCGCTGCGTCGACAATGGGCCACTTGGAGATGTCGATGTCGGCCGCGTCGGCAGCCCGTTGGATGCCTGCGGCGGCCCCGACCAGGATCGGGGTGATGAGACCGGCCCCGGCAGCCTCGACCGCCGCGGTGAGCGCGGAGTGGTCCAACGGCCAGACGACGGCCGTCGAGAGGGGCGGCGTGCCGGCGCAGCGGTCCAACAGCTCCTGGTAGCCGCGATGGCCGTGGACAGCAATCTCGGGGCGGCTGGGGCCCGCCCGATGCGCAACCTGCGCGACCTCGGCGTCGCTCGGCGTGCGCATGGTCACCGTGCCCACCAGTACTTGCCGTCCGCGTTGGTCGCCGGCGCGGCAGTCGAAGCTGACGGTCTGCGCCGCCGGGTCGCGGGTGGCCACGGTGACGTTGAAGGTCAAGGTGTCGCCCAGGTTGGGACGCTCGGCGAAGCTCAAGTTCTGTGTTTCGCATTCGGCGCCGGGGACTAGCGCACCAACCAGACCGAGCACGACCGCCGCAGCCCACCCGGCGAACGTGCCGCCGCTGCCCAACTCGCTGAGCGAGGGCGAGCGGAGCAGGCTGGCGGCCGCGCCAGGCTCCAGCGACATCGGCGCATGCGGGAGCGGTTGGGGGGTCAGTGTGCCGCCTCCGGTGTACCGAGGACATCGACAACCCCCGCAATCGAACCCAGGACGGCTCGGATCACCGCCACGTCGGCCCTGAATCCGACGTTGCCCGAAAGGTGGATTACTCCGTCTTCGACTCGGGCCTCCACATGGCCGGCCTCTGGAAGCAGGTCGCGGTTGTGGATCGCCCGGTCAACATCGGCGGCGATCTCCGCGTCGTCGCGATCGAACACGGAGAGGACATCGCGTCGGGCCACGATCCCCACCAGGCGGTCGCCGTCCATGACGGGGAGCTGTTTGCGCCCCTCACGTAGCATTCTGCGGGCGGCGACCCGAAGGTCCTCATCGGGCGTGCAGGTGGCCACCTCGGTGGTCATGAGCTCGCCGGCGGTGAGGCCTTCGGCCTTGGTCAGCCAGGGCCCGTCGAGACGGTACGCGGGGGGGATCAGCGCCGATATCGTGCGCGCCTGCTGGGGACCGTAGCTCTCCCGGCTCAGAAGGTCGGCTTCGGTGACGATACCCACCAGACGCTCACCGACGTCGAGGACCGGAACCCCGTCGATGTCCCAGCGCAGGATCATCGCCACGATCGTCTTGAACGGCGTCGTAGGCTCCACGGCCACCACATCTTTGGTCATGACATCCCGCACTGTGGGATGCAGCAGTCTCGTCATCGCTGCTCCGATCTGCTCTGGTGTGCTCATTCGCTGTTCAGTGTGGGGGTGGGCGCCAGCGGGCTCACAGGGCCGAAGGACCCTTTCAGCCGTGCCCTACGTGCAGGTTTTGCGGTGCTGAGCCCGCCACTGAAGCGGTACGAAGTCCCAGGATCAGCTCGCCGAGGCCGGGCCCTGCCTCCAGGCGGTTGAGGTAGTCGGCCGCCCCCGCGTCGGCTGCCGCGGCCCGTAGGTACGGCACATCGACCTCGGCCAGCACAATGACCGTGATGGCCGGATGATTCGCCCGGAGGGTTCGCACCACCACGAGCGCGTCGAGACCTGGAACCATGAGGTCGACCAGCGCCACCTCCAGCGGATCGGTCCAGGCGACGGCCTGCTCGCCGGTGGCGACGCTGCCCACCAGCACGAACCGGGGATCGTCTTGCACCAGCCACTCGATCACGGCCCGCAAGTGTGAGTCCCCTTGCACGACCAGTGTGCGCAACGACGAGCCCGACTGCCCGGCGATCCCCTCTTGCGTGTCCACGCCGGCTCCTGACGGATCGAGCAGTTGGTCGCAAAAGGATACCTGCATCGGGGCTACCGAGGTATACGGGTTGCGGCTGCCGTCGCGGTCACTGTCGCGCTGAGGCGATCGAGGAACGGTTGTTTGGGGTTGGTGACAACCACGTAGTCGTCGGCCCCCGCCGAGATCATTGCCTGGCGCAGGTACTCGGCTTCGACCGGTGCCATCACCACAATGGAGCAGCGGGGATGTCCCGGCCGGAAAGCGGCGACGGCATCGTGGGCATTGAGGCCGGGTAGGGCGAGGTCGACGAGGACCACGCGGGGTTCACCTTCGTAGTCCACCAATCCCTCCCCGGTGTAAACCTCACCGACGACTTCGAAGCGACCGTCGTCGCCCAGCAGGGCGCGTAGCGCGAAAAGAGCCGGCGGAGACGCCTCGGCTATCAGCACGGTGACCACATCGACATCGTGGCTCACGTCGGCAATATCTTCTTGGCGGCCAACTGGTGCGACCATGCGGTCATCCTGCGCCGGGCTGGCATCTCCCGATAGGGGCCAACCGGCGTTGCCTACAGGGCCGCAAGTCCCCTTTTGGACGGCGTGGTGAGCGGGCTTGGGGCGGCGCCCAGAAGGGTCATGAGAGCATCGGATCTGGGACCTTTGGCCCTGCCCGCCTCGCCCGGACCGGGTCAGAATTACACCATGTTCGAGAAAGAGGTGCGGCTATGACTTCCCAGGCGGCGGTGGCCGGCGCTCCGGTTCCGGGGCAACATACCTGCCAGATCCGAAGTGACTTCGCGGGGCAGACCCGGGTGGTCAGAGTCACCGGGCGCCTTGACTGGGTGACCGCCGGCGAGTTGCGCGACCTGTTGCGCGACGGGTGCAGCAATCCTGGCGTGGTCATCGACCTGAGAGCCACGACCGGCATCGATTCCGCTGGAGTGGGAATACTGCTGGCCGCTACGGCCAGATTGCGCGAGCGGGGCCAACAGCTGGCGTTCGTGGCCACCGACCCCTTCTTGGTCGGGGTGTTGTGCTCTACCGGCCTCGAGATGGTGGTGCCCATCGTCGACACCGAAACCGAGGCCCTCAGCCGCTTTGATGCCGCGTTGGGCGCCTAGCGGGCGTCGAGTGCCTCGACCGCGTCTTCCACGGAGGCGAAAAGCGACGTCGGTCCGATGGCCTCGAGGAGGCCGCTGTGCGCAAGGTCGTGGTGCACCAGGTGTGACGCCCGGGCCACCCCGATGCCAATCCCTTTCGCCCGTAGATCGCTGGCCAGCCTTCCCAGAGCGCGCGCTGCGGTGTAGTCGATATCCGAAATCCCGTTGGAGTCCAGCACGAACGCCCGGACCGGGTCGGGCGCCCCACTCAGGGCTTGGCGGATCCGGGTGACGACGAATCCCGCGTTGCCGTACCACAGTGGTGCGTAGAGCAGGTAGACCACGACGCCGGGAACCGATTCCACCGTTCGCCCGACGTCGGGAGGGATCCAATGGTCCGTGCCCGGCTCCCGCCCCAGTACGGCATCTCGGGGTCGGGCTGCCAGGCGGGTCCGCTGGGCCAAGGCCAAGAGGATGGCCACGACCACGCCCTGCTCGATGCCGGCGAAGGCCACCACGGCTGCGGTGATGGCAGCCAAGGCGAACTCGAAATGATCGAAGTGCCAGATCCGGCGCAGTTCACCGGCGTGGAAGAGACGTGTCGCCACAAAGATGAGGATCGCCGCCAACGTGGCTTGAGGGAGATCGCTCAGCAGGCCCGTGGCCAGCGCGAGCACGCCCAACGCCGTCGCGGCGGCGACCAGACCGCTCAGCTGTGTCCGCCCGCCCGCGGTGGCCACCGCGGCGGTTCTGGGCGGGCTGGCGTTCACCGGAAACGAGCCGGTGAGGCCGGCCAGCAGGTTGCCGGCGCCCACCCCGATCAGGTCGCGATTGAGGCTGTCGGGCGGAGCGGAGTCTGTAGAGGATGTCTGAGCGGTGGTAGCGGTCTGCACCACGCAGATGAACGCCACGGTGAGCGCGGGGACCCATATCCGACGGACATCTTCGAGGTGGAGCGACGACACGCCGAAGGCGGGCACGGTGGCGTGCACCGCGCCGACGGTAAGCACTCCATGGGACTTGAGGCCCAATACGATCACCGCACCGATCGACACGGCCAAACCCAGGAGCGGCCCCGGTATGCGCCGGTCGATTGCTGCTCCGACGAGGGCCACGGCCACGACGGTGACGGTGACCGACACCGTCCAGCCGTTGAGGTCGTGAAGCTGATCAAACACCGTCCTCAGCCGGTCTGCGGTGGTGGTGCCCCCGCCTTTTATACCCAAGCCCGCCGGCAGTTGGCGGACCGCGATCTCGACCGACAGGCCGGCCAGGATGCCGGTCACCACGGGAGCGGACAGAAAGTCGGCGATCCACCCCAATCGCGAGCAGCCGACAACGATGAGCACCACCCCGACCAGCAGGGCGCTGAAGGTCACCAGATGGGCGTATGCCGGTGTCCCTACCGCCACCACGGCGCCCACGCCGGCGGCGAAGACCGGAGCGATGGTCGAGTCGGCCCCCACCGAAATCTGGCCGTGGGTGCCCACCAATGCGAACATCACCGAACCGGCGATAAACGCGTAGAGCCCCGTGAGCGCAGGCATGTTGGCCAGACGGGCAGTGGCCATCTGCTCGGGCACGGCGATAGCCACCAAGGTGAGCCCAGCCACGAGATCAGGGCCCAGCCACGACCGTCGATAGCCGCGCAGCGTGGGCACGAGCGGATCGAGGCGCATGCCGATTCCTAGCACCGAGCCGCCCGGCGCGGGGACGCCATCGAATCGGGTGCGCCGCGTCGCCTTCTGACGCCGCCCGGTCCCGCATCGTGTGGTACCGGCGTTTTGCATGGCAGGATGGTGGACGTGCCAGTCCGCATTTTCCTTCTCGACGACCATGAGTTGGTGCGCCGGGGTGTACGCGATCTGTTGTGGGCCGAGGAAGACCTTCTGGTGGTCGGGGAAGCGTCGAGCGCCGAGGAGGCCCTCGAGCGCATCCCCCAGACCCAACCCGACGTTGCCGTGCTCGACGTCCGTCTGGGGGAGGGCGACCCATCGGGGATCGAGGCGTGCCGGGAAATCCGATCGCGTTACCCGTCCGTGGCTTGTGTGATGTTGACCAGCTTTGCCGACGACGAGGCGTTGTTCGCTTCGATCATGGCGGGAGCGGCCGGTTACGTCCTCAAGCAGATCCGGGGCGCCGATCTGGTGGCGGCTGTGCGCCGGGTCGGGGCGGGAGAGAGCCTGCTCGATCCGGCGGTGACGGCGCGGGTGTTGGAGCGCTTGCGCAACCCGCAGCCCGAAGCCGACCCGTTGGCACAGCTCACCCCACAAGAGCGGCGGATCCTCGATTTGATCGCCGAGGGGCGCACCAATCGCCAGATCGCCGAGGTCATGTTCCTGGCCGAGAAGACGGTAAAAAACTACGTCTCCCATCTCTTGGCCAAGTTGGGCATGGAGCGGCGGGCGGAGGCTGCGGCGTACGCCGCCCGGCTCTCGGAGCGGCGAAAAGGCTCCTGAGTCAGGGTCTCTTCGGCACCCCGATAGGAGGCTTTCGGCCCTGTTAAGGGCAGGGGGGCTACGGCGACAATAAGGGACATCCAAGTCGCCGGTCTTTCGAGAGCGGCTATCAAATGAAGGAGCCCGAGAATGCGCCGCAGACCCTTTGACATCATCTTGACCGCCGGTGGGCTGGTGCTTGCCGTCGTGTTGTTAGTGGCCGGTGGCCTCTTGATGTGGGGACATGATTTCGCTCAGTCGAATGTCCATTCGCAGTTGGCAGAACAGCAAATCGTCTTCCCCCCCAAAGCAGTCTTTGACAATCCCCCCGCGGGCAGCACCGAAATCACCCCGGCCATGAAGCCTTACCTCGCTAAGTACGGTGGTCAGCAGCTGCTCACCGGTGCGCAGGCCAAAGCCTACGCCGACCACTTCATCGCCGTGCACCTGAGCGAGATGCCGTACGGCGGCGTGTACTCCAAGGTCAGTGCCGCGTCGCTGGCCGCCCCGACCAACGCGACCCTGGCCGCCGAAGTCGACACCGTGTTCAAGGGCACCACCCTGCGAGGCCTACTCCTCGAGGCGTACGCCTTCGGCGAGATGGGCCAGATCGCCTTGGTCGCCTCCATCTGCAGCTTCGTCCTGGCCGGTGTGATGCTGATCCTCTCGGGCCTCGGGTTCTGGCACCTCCGCCGGGTCAGCCCGACCGATGAGGTTCTGGGCGGCCCTGTCGCCGAGCCGGTGCCCAGCCTGGCCTGAGCTCCCGCTGTGGAGCAGCGCAGTACCCAAAAAGTTCATCTTGTGTTACCTGAGGGGTCCCCAACCGAGCTGGTGGGGGACCCCTCAGGTCGTTGTAGTCCTGGTACCTTGATCCGCGAAACAGTGGGAAATACGGACATAATGGATCCATGTCTGGGACCGGAGTGAGCGAATCGATGCCGCGAAGGACTTCAGATTGACTTCGAGCGGCACCTCTTCTCCAAAAGGAGCACTCCTGGCGCGCGGGGCACCCACAGACGTCGAGGTCGCGCTGTTGGACCGCACGGGCGTCATTGTCGGCGTCAACGCCGCATGGGAATCCTTTTGCCTGGCCAACGGGGGAGACCTGGTGAGCTGTGGTGTCGGGGTGTCGTACCTGGCGGCCTGTGCGGCCTCCGCGGACCCGTTGGCCCAGCAGGTGGCCACCGCCATCCGCGCCGCGATCGACGGCGACCTCCCGGCTCCCATCGTGGTGCGCATTCCCTGTGACGCCCCCGGTGTCGAGCGTTTCTTCGACGTGTTGATATCGTGCCGCAACTCCGAGACCGGCGAACACGTGGGGGCCACGGTCACCTTGTCAGCGGTGCCCGCGCCCTCCCCGGCCTCCACGCAGGAGTCGGTCGCGCAGTATCTTGCTGTTGTCGAGGGCCTTCATGACGACGTGATCCAGCAGCTGTTCGCGGTCAGCTTGACGTTGCAGGTGCTGGAGGGACACGTCGAGCGGTCGCTTTCCGCGCAGCAGATCGCCCCCAGGATCGAGGCGCTCGACGCCCTCATCAGGCGTATCCGCTCTACGGCGCTCGGCCTTCGCTCACCGTCGTAGCCGACGGTTGCGGCGTCACCGCCATCACCGGCGGCCGCTGGGGCACGAGGCGGCGGTTTTCGACGCCCAGGATCTGGTCGAAACGGTCGAGCATCCCGCTGCGATGAGTGGACATGATCAGGGTGTGGCCGATGCTGGCCCGCAGCAGGTCGGCCATCACGGCTTGTTGGGTGTCGCCGTCGAGGTGGGCGGTGGGTTCGTCGAGCACCAGCACCTGCGGGTTGGCCAAGAGGGCTCGGGCCACCAGCAGGCGTTGGCGTTGGCCCCCCGAGAGGTGACAGCCGTCGGCTCCGGCCTGGGTGCCCCACCCTTCGGGTAGGGACTGGAGCCACGACGACAACCCCACCCGGCTGGCGACGGCGTCGAGGTCGTCGTCGCCGGCATCGGGGGCCACCACGCGCAGGTTGTCGCGCAGCGTGGTGGAAAAGACGTGGTCGCCCTGCAGAGACCCGGCGATGAGCGGCGGGACCTGGTCGGGCTCGAGCTCCTCGAGGTCGATCGAGGTGGTCCCGGTCCCGCGGACGGTCAGCGGATGGCCTTCGGTGGGCAGCAGTCGCAGGACGGCGGCCAGCAGGCTGGTCTTGCCGCACCCGCTCGGTCCGACCACCGCGATCCGCTGACCGGAGGCGACCGAAAAATCGGCGTCGACCAACACCGGCGGAGCGGCCGGCCCGGGGCGCAGGGTGAGGCCGTGAGAGTGCACGTCGAGGACGGTCTCGGGGGCCGGGCGCCGCATCGCCGGGTCAGGCACGGGCACGTCGGTGGCCAGCACCGCTTCGACGCGTTGCAGTCCCGAACGGCACCGGCCCAGCGCCGCGTAGGCGGCGGGAAGGGTATTGACGGCCTCGAAGGCCACCAGGCTGGCCGCGGCGGCCACCCCCAAAAGGATGCCGCTCGTCGCGCCGGTCGCCACGCCCCGGGCCGTCGCGGCCACCACGCCGGTGACGCCCAGTGCGGCGACGGTTCCGGCTCCGGCCACTCCGAACGCGCCGCCGCGGCCTGCTCTGGCCATGACCCGCCGGACTCTGCCATCGGCCTCGGCGATGCGCTGGAGGTGGTCCTGCACGACGCCGTAGGCCGACAGCTCGGGGAGGCCGTCGAGCAGTCCCGTGATCAAACCGTCCCGATGGCCGGCCGCGGTGGCCGCCAAGTCGGTCCGCAACCCGGCGCGCCTGGTGAGCAGCGGCACGACGACCCCGGCCAGCACCAGCCCGCCCGCCAGTATCCAGCCCGCTCCCAAATCAATGCTGCCGACAAGCAAGATGGCGGCCAGCGAGGTCGCTGCCGCGCCGGCCAGCGGAACCACGGTGCGGATGAGTCCCTCCTGCGCGCCGTCGACGTCACTGGTGAAGCGGCGCAGCAGATCTCCCCGCCGGAACTGTCCCAGACCGGCGGGGGCCAACGGTTCGAGGGCGGAGAAGACCCTGGCGCGCAGTTCGGCCAAGAGGCGAAGGGCGCCGTCGTGGGCGCTGAGTCGTTCGAAGTAGCGCAGGAGGGCCCGACTGAGCGCGAAGGTCCGTACCCCGACGACGGCCACGGCGAGCGCCTGGACGTTGGGATGCTGCGCGGCCCGGCAGATCAACCACACCGACGTCGCGGTCAGGGCCAGGCCGCTCATGCCCCCAACAGCCCCGAAGACGCAAGCCAACAACAACGAGTGCATGGCGCCAGGTGTGTCGGCCAGGACGCGGCGCAGGCGTAGGCCCGCCCGCACAGCGCCGTCCGCTGCACCCGCGCGGTCGGCTGCACTCGCGCTGTCCGCGTCACCCGCGACGGGCGCTTGCACCTTTGATGCCGGCAGTACCGCGCAGGCCAGCGCAGCCTCCATGCTTGGCGCTGAGTTGGGCCGCGACTGTGCGCCCACCGACGCGGTGCGCGAGGGCCCGAACGTGTTGGTGACATCGGTGACCAGGCGTCCGTCGATCAGGGCGATCTCCCGGTCGGCCACGGCCCGTAGCGCCGGGTCGTGAGTGGCGGCCACCACTGCAGCCCACCCGGCCACGTCGACCAGGACCTGGGCCACGATCGTTTCGGTCAACGGATCGAGGTCCTCCGTCGGCTCGTCCAGAAGCACCAAAGGGGTGCCTCCCTGCCGGCGAACAGCGCGGGCTCGGGCCACCGCGCGTGCCATGGCTACCCGGCGCCGCTGTCCCGCCGACAACGCCACCCCGTCCTCGCCCAACGGCGTGTGGGCCGCCGGCGCGGTGCACATCTCGAGGATTTCCTGCAACTGGTGGTCGTCGAGCTCGGGATCGCCCAGGCGTACCTCGGTGGCCACATCGTCTTGGGTCGGGCGTGGTCGTTGCGGCACCCACGCCACGTTGGCGCGCCACGAGGGGGCGGCGGGTGCCGAATCGAGGAGTCGATCGTCGGTGCCGACCGAGATCCGTCCGTTGCGAGGCGCGATCTGCCCGAGGAGCAAGCTGAGCAGTGTGGTCTTGCCCGCCCCGCTCGGACCGACGAGCGCGACAAACTGGCCGGGACGCAGATCGACGTCGAGGTCATGTAACGCAGGTAGATCTCGTCCGGGGTAGGTGTAGCCGACACCGCGCAAACGGGCGACGGTGCCGTCGCTAGCGGGGTTGAGGAGATACGACCCTGCCGGCTCCGGTCGTTGACCGTCCTCGAGGCCCTCCGCTGCTTCGAGGGTGGCCAGGGTCTGGTTGAGAACCGCCCGGGCTTCCTCGGTCGCGTGGTGCTGAGCTCCCACCGCGCGCAAGGGGGCATAGACCTCGGGGGCCAGGAGGAGCACGGTCAATGCCCGTTGCAGGCTGAGGTCGCCGTGGTCGAGTCGGATGCCGACGGTCACCGCGACCAAGGCCACCGACAAGGTGGCCAGCAGATCGAGGACGAGCCCCGAGAGGAACGCCACCCGCAGGGTTTGCAGGGTGCGGCGCCGGTAGCGATCGGTTCCTTCCCGCACTGCGGCGACCTGAGCTCGGCTTCGACCATAGACCTTGAGGGTGGTGAGTCCCTCCAGCAGATCGAGGAACTGCCCGGCCAGCTTGGCCAGCGTCGCCCACTGGCGGTCCATGTGCTTTTTGGTGGTGATCCCGATCAGGATCAAAAAGACGGGGGCGAGGGGAAGAGTGAGGGCCAAGAGCAACAACGACGGCCAGTCGTTGAACCCGATGGCTGCCAGCACCAGCGGCGGGGTGATCCCCGCGGCGATGACCGCGGGGAGGGCACGGGTAATGTAGCCGTCGAGCGACTCGATGCCCGGCCCCGCGGCGGTCACCACCTGGCCCCCGTCCTGTCGGGAAAGCCACGACGATCCCAGGCGGCTGACTGCCCCCAGGAACTGTTGGCGCAGTTGGGCGCGGGCCACGCCAGAGGTGCGTTGTCCCATCCATTCGATAGCCCCGGCGGCCAGCGCCTTGAGCGCCATGGCCCCCACCAAGCCCGCCAAGTCGCCGCTGATGGCTCCGGCGCGGTCGTGATGAATGAAAATGGCGGCCACGATGCGGGCCAACAACGCCGCCTGCGCAATGGTGCAAGCAGTGCCGATCGTGGCGCCGAGCGCGACGACCGCCATGCCGGTGCGCAACGATGGCAGCCGGCGGATCAGCCGGGGATCCACCGGACCGTTTCCGGGGCCCCGCTCCGAGCGGCGCCGATGGGGTGTGCTGCGCTCAGGCACCGGGCTCGTCGGTCGATGGCTCCGGTTCTGCGGGGCCCGTGGGGGGCGTCGCCGAGCCAGGGACCTGATACGCCGCATTGGCCGACACCGTCGCTCGGGGGAGGTGGGCGCCGATCGCAGGCGAGCTGTCGGTAACCCGGGCCCGGAACACCCAGTAGGCCCAACCCTGGTAGGCCAATACCACGGGGGTGAAAATCAGCGCGACGACGGTCATCACCACCAGGGTGTAATGGGTGGAACTGGCCCCGTGTACGGTCAAGGACCACGCCGAGTTGTTGCGGGCAGGGATCACATCGGGCCACAGCGAGGCGAAGACAAATACCGGCAGGCCCAGCGCCACCAGGGCGCTAGCCCCGAAAGCCCAGCCTTCGCGTCCGGCCCGTTCGGCGAGCACCGACGCCACCAAGGCCACCGCCAACACGACCGAGAGGATCAAGCTGACCGCATTTCCGCGCTCGGCGAAGCTCCAGGCCAAGAATCCGGCGGCGGCCACTACCACGGGCACGGCCAGCGCACGCGCCGCCTGATGGGCTCGTTCGCGCACGGGACCTTCGGTCCGCAGCGCCAGGAAGACCGCCCCGTGGAAGCAGAAGAAGCCCAACGTGACGATTCCCCCCAGCAACCCGAAGGGGGTGATCAGGTCGAAGAACCCGCCGATGATGTGATGTCCGGAGTCCATCTTGACGCCCCGGATGAGGTCGGCGAAGGCCGCACCGAAGAGCAGGGCCGGCAGCAGGCTGCCGATCACCATGCCGCGATCGCACCATGCCCTACCCTCAGCGCTGAACACCTTGCTGCGGTACTCGATGGCCACACCGCGCACGATCAGGCCGCCGAGGACCAATGCCAGAGGGATATACAGGCCGGCGAACATGCTGGCGTACCATGCCGGAAATGCGGCGAAGGTGGCGCCGCCGGCGGTCAACAGCCACACCTCGTTCCCGTCCCACGTGGGTCCGATCGACCGGAGGGCCACCTTGCGCTCACCTTCGGTGCGCGCCACCCATGGCAACAGCACCCCGACGCCGAAGTCGAAGCCCTCCAACACGAAGAACCCGGCCCACAGCACTGCAATCAATCCGAACCAGAAATCAGTTAACACGACGCTCACGCTTTCGTCGGGGTGGGCGAGGAATCAGACGACATGGACAGCACCCCGTCGGATGCCAGGGAGCCGTGGTTCACCAAGTCGCCACCCCGGTCGCCTCCCGAAACCGTCTCCGCGGGCACGTCCGGTGTGTCGGGACCGAGGCGGGCGGTGCGGATGAACAACCGAGCACCGATGACCCCCAGGATCCCGTACAGGGCCACGAATCCGAAGAGCGAGAACGCCACCATGGTGTTGGACACGTTCGGACTGACTCCGGCGCTGGTTTTGAGCAGTCCATACACCAGCCACGGCTGGCGGGCCGTCTCGGTGAAGAGCCAGCCGGCCGTGTTGGCCAGCAAAGGCAACGCGATCGTCCAGGTGGCTATTCGCATCAAACGTTTGCTGAGGAAAAGACGGCCCCTGCGCCACTGGACGACCAGCGCCAGGCCGATCAGGCCGGCCAGCGCGCCCAAGCCGATCATCAAACGGAAGCACCAGTAGGCCAGGCCCACGACGGGGACATAGTTGCCGGGGCCATATTTTGCGCTCTCTGCCGCCTGCACCTGATTGATGCCCTGCACGGTGCCGCTCGGATGGTTGGTGGCCAGTATGGACAGGCCGTCAGGAACCGACAGATCGACCTTGTTCTTGCCTTTGGAGACATCTCCATAGGCAAACAGCGAGAATCCGGCGTTGGATTTGGTATTCCACAGTGCCTCGGCCGCCGCCATTTTCATGGGCTGCTGTTTGGTCATGATTTGGCCTTGGAGGTGCCCCATGAGCGAAACGCCGAGCGCCCCGACTAGGATCACGCCCAGCGACAATTTGGCCACCCGACGGTGCACCTGGTCGGAGCGTTCGCCGTCTTTGCGCAGATGCCAGGCACTGACCGACAGCAGGATCGCCCCACCGGTCAGCACCGCACCGAGCAGGGTGTGGAAGAAGGTGACCAGCTGCGTCGATTGGAACAGGACACGCCAGATGTCGGTCAACTGGGCCACACCGGTCGTGGGGTTGACGCGGTAGCCGACGGGATGTTGCATCCACGAGTTGGCGGCCAGGATGAAATAGGCGCTGATGGCGGAGCCCAGCGCCGCGCACCAAATGGTCACCAGATGCAAGCGGGGTGAGAGGAGATCGCGCCCGAAGATCCACAGACCGAGGAACGTCGATTCCAAGAAGAAGGCGATGAGGGCCTCCATGGCCAGCGGCGCGCCGAAGATGTTGCCCACGAATCGTGAATAGGCGGACCAGTTCATCCCGAACTGGAACTCCTGGACGATGCCGGTCACCACCCCGATGGCAAACGCGATCAGCAGCAGCTTTCCCCAGAACCGGGCAGCCCGATCCCATATGGCGCCGTCCTTGGTGCCCCGCTTGCGATAGGCCAGTGTCTGCATGGTGGCGACCAGAAGGCCGAGTCCGATCGACACGGGAACTATCATGAAGTGGTAGATAGTCGTCGTTGCAAACTGCCATCGGGCCAAGCTGTCAGGACTCACGGATCTGACTCAACTCTCGGTCGGGACTTTGGCCCATTTGCCGAAGTCGGTGGGGGCTAGCCGGCGGCCGGAGATCCGAGCCGGGATGATACGGACAATCCGTTGATGCTCCCCCGGAGCCCAAGGGTCGACCCCCAGGGCTTTGCTGCGCTCGGTGATCGCGTCACCCTTCCGGTCGCTGACGTCCTCGGCCATCCCCTGCACGAGCACGCTCCACCCACTGCCGTTGGTGGGATCCACCTCATCGACCTGGAATCCGACGTTGGAGTGGTTCGCGGCCAGCAGCACCGGTCCCACGTCGGCTCGCAGGACGATGATGTTGTCGTCCAGCCGGTAGTTCATGGGAAAGACCTGCGGGTAGTGGCCGACCACTACGGCCAGACGCCCGACGCAACGCGACCGGAGCCGTTCGATGCACTCGTCGTAGGAGAGCTTCTCGAGTTCTGCGACCCCGCCAGGGGGTGCAGGCTCACCGCTCATTGGCCGCTCCTTTCCATGCACTGCCATGGTGATGCGTCCGGGCGGACCGGCGGCAGGGCCGAAAGGCTCTATCCCGACATGACCAAGGCCATCAGCCCGGCTTCAGCGCCGCGACTGGGTCTCCAAGGCGGCCATGGCGGCCATGGCCGCCCCTCGAGCGCCTGCCATGTCCAGGTCGGGGACGAGGGCGAAGACCGCGGCGTGGGCCGCTTCGAAGCGCATCTCGGTGTGGCGGCGCACCGTGTGAAGAAACCAGTCCCGGAACTCCGGTGACGCCTCGACGACGCCGCCCCCGAGGAAGTAGGCGTCAGGGTCGATGAAGTTGGCGGCCAGGGTGAACAGGCGGCCGATGGCGATGGCTTGCTGGGTGAAGATGGCCACCGCCATCGGATCGCCGGCCTCACCGAGCGCCCGCACCATGCGTGCCGCTTTGTCGCGGGGCATGCCCGCCAGTTCGTGCTGGGGAAAGCGCGACAACCAATACGGCAAAAGGTTCTTCTCGATGGCGGTGAGCGAAGCGAAGCTCTCGGCGTCCCCCTCGAGCCCGCAGTTGCAGGTGGGGGTGGGCTGATCGGCTTCCAACAGACCGTCCAAGGGAATGTGTACGTGACCGAGTTCGCCGGCCATCCCCGCGGCGCCCTGCACGACCCGGCCCCCGATCACTACGCCGCCTCCCAACCCGGTCCCTACGATGACCGACACGGACGAGCGGTTGGGGGAGTCCGGGCCATAAAACTGCTGATGGGCGTAAAGTGCGGCGGCGTTGGCATCGTTGTTGTAGACCACCGGCAATCCGAGGCGCTCCTCCAGGGCGCTGCGCAGATCGAACCCCGCCCAGTCGCCGCTCCCGAAGTTGGTCGACCCCTTGATGGAGATCACCCCCTGCGCGCTGGCCGGCCCTGGGCTGTCCAAACCCACCCCCAGCACCGCGCTGCGGGGCAGCCCCGTGTCGTCCAAGGCGCTGTCAAATGAGGCGATGAGGGCGGCGAGGGCGGCGTCGGGCCCTTCCCGTACCCGGCTGGGAACCTCCAGCAGACCGGGGATCAGAAATCGTCCGGCGTTGTCCAGCACCGTTGCGTTATCGCAGGTACCGCCATTGTCGAGGCCGACCACCACAAAGGAGGCGGGCACCGGCGGTTGAGATGCGGCTGTCACGGCGAGGGGACCCCCTTTGGATCACGTCCAGCGTAGTGGTGACGCTATGGTCTGCAGGTTATGGGCGCGGGCTGCGCCCCGGCGGCGCCCGCCATCGTTGAAAGGATCGACAGCTGATGCCTCGAATGGACCTGACTCACGCCTCGGCCATTGTCACGGGAGGCGCATCGGGGATCGGGGAAGCCTCGGCCCGCCAACTCGCCGCGCTGGGCGCACGCGTCGTGGTGGCCGATCTGGCCGAGGAGCGGGGCAAAGCGGTCGCTTCGGAAATCGGTGGTCTGTTCGTGCGCTGCGATGTCTCCAGCGAGGAAGACGGGGCGGTGGTGGTAGCCGCCGCGTCGGAAATGGCCCCCTTGCGGGCGTTGGTCAACTCCGCGGGCCTGGGCAGCGCCGGGCGGACCGTCGACCGCAACAACGAGCCCATGCCCCAAGCCAAGTTCGACTTCGTGATCAAGGTGAACCTCCTCGGCACCTTCAACATGTTGCGCCAGTCAGCGGCGGCCATGGCCAAGACCGAACCCCTCGACGCCGACGGTTCCCGGGGCGCCATCGTCAACATGGCCTCGGTCGCCGCCTTCGACGGCCAAATCGGGCAGAACGCCTACTCGGCGTCCAAGGGTGGGGTCGTGGGTATGACCCTGCCCATCGCCCGTGACCTTGCGGCGGTGGGTGTCCGGGTCAACACCATCGCGCCGGGCCTCATCGACACCCCGATCTACGGAACGGGCGAAGGCTCCGAGCAGTTCAAAAACCATCTCGGCCAGTCGGTGCTGTTCCCCAAGCGGTTGGGGTCCTCCGAGGAGTTGGCATTCATGGTGATCGAACTGATCACCAACCCGTACATGAACGCCGAGGTCGTCAGGGTCGACGGCGGGGTTCGCCTGCCCCCCAAATGAGCGACGACGTTGTACTGACCGAACAACGCGGCCGCGTGCTGCTGATCACCCTGAACCGTCCCGAGGCCATGAACGCCATCAACGGTGCGCTGGCTGCCGGACTGTGGGCTGCGGTGCAACGGCTCAACACCGACGACGGCCTCACCACCGCCGTGCTGACGGGCGCCGGCCGCGGGTTCAGTGCCGGCATGGACCTCAAAGCCTTCGCCCGGGGCGAGGACATCGGGCTCATGACCACCTTCGTGCGCCAAGGCGCCCAAAAGCCGCTGATCGCGGCGATCGAGGGTTTCGCGCTGGCGGGCGGCCTCGAACTGGCCCTCACCTGCGACCTGCTCGTCGCGGCCAAGGGCGCCCGCCTCGGCATTCCCGAGGCGGGCGTCGGGCTCTTCGCTGCAGGAGGGGGCGTGCTGCGGCTGCCGAGCAGGGTGGGCTACGGCAAGGCCATGGAAATGGCCATTACCGCGGAGCCCATCCTGGCTGAGGAGGCGGCCCAGTACGGCCTCGTGGCTCGCTTGGCGGAGCCGGGGTCGGCGGTCGAGGTTGCCGTGGGCTTGGCCGAGCGGGTGGCCAGAAACGCCCCCATGGGGGTCGCCGCCTCGACCCAGTTGATCAAAGCCACCCTGGGACGCACCGAGGAGGAGCTGTGGGCCTTGCAGGCGCCATTGCAAGCCAAGGTGTTCAGCTCAAACGATGCCCAGGAAGGCCCGAAAGCCTTCGCCGAGAAGCGACCCCCAATCTGGACGGGGATCTAAACGACAGGCTCAGTCCTTGCCGATCATCACTTCAGTGGACTTGATGATGGCCTTGACCTCATCGCCCACGGTCAACTCGAGACCCTCGGCTGAATCCTTGGTGATCGCTGCAGTGACCTCTTGGCCGTCGGGTAGTCGCACCACGACGGTGGACATGACCGCTCCGTGTTCAACATGGGTTACCACACCGCTCAGCTGATTTCGGGCGCTTAGTCGCATGGTCCCCACCGTAGGTCACGAACTGAGGGCGCTGGGGTCCTCCGGCACGTCGACCGCGTGCTCTCGTAGGGCGCCGAGCGGAACGATCTCGAGCGCCCGCTCATGGGTGGAGGCAAGCACCACGTAGGCCGCCGCGCCGTCGTGATGGGCTTGGAGCCAGTTGCGGGCGGTTACGCACCACCGGTCGCCGGCCACCAAACCCGGGAACTGGTACTGCGGCATCGGGGTCACCAGGTCATTGCCGATGCGGCGCTGGTGCTCGAGGAACTCGGCGGTGACGACCGCGCAAATAGTGTGGCTCCCGCCATCGTCGGTTCCGCTGCGACAGCATCCGTCACGGTAAAACCCGGTGATGGGATCGGTGCCACACGGCTCCAGGTCACCGCCCAATACATTGCGCTCAGCCATCCGAGAAGTATCGCGTACACCCTGCGGTCAGCTGACGAACAACCGGCCTTCTTGGCGTTCCAGTTCCAGGAGTGCGCGCTTTCGCTCCATGCCGCCGCCGTAGCCGGTGAGCGAACCGTCGGCTCCGATCACCCGGTGGCAGGGCACGATGATCCCGATGGGGTTGCGTCCGTTGGCCAATCCCACCGCCCGCGCGGCACCCGGCTGGCCGAGGTGCGAGGCGATCTCGCCGTAACTTCTGGTCTGGCCATAGGGAATCTCCCGCAACGCAGCCCACACCCGTAGTTGGAACGGGGTGCCAGCCGGGGCCAACGCAACGTGGAAGGTGGTCAGTTCACCTGCGAAGTAGGCGTCGAGTTGGTCGGCCACCGCGGCCAGCGGTCCTTCGAGGCCGCCCGGCAGGAAGGTGCCGAACACTTCGGGCTGGGGGACGTGGCGCTGATCTTCGAAGTAGACCCCGCACAGCAGGTCTCCTTCTGCCACCAGCCGTAGCGGCCCCAGTGGTGACTCGACGACGGCGTGGCACCGGTGCTCATTGGTCGAAACTGTGGTCACGCGACTTGTCCTTTCGTTGGGGCGGTGGCGCCGGTGGCCGCGGTGGCGCCGGTGGTGTGCTCCGCCAAGCGGTTGATGGGGTGGTCGGTGCTGGCCCACAGGTACTGCGTGGCATAGGACCGCCACGGCTGCCACCGGCGGGCACGGGCCACCAGCGCACTGCGGGAGGTGGGCAGGCCCAGGCCGCGGGCAGCGGCCCGCACGCCCAGGTCCTCGGGGAGAAATGCGTCAGGGTCGCCCAGTGCCCGCATGGCGATGGTTTCTAAGCTCCACGGCCCGATGCCGGACATGGCGGCCAGGGCGAGGCGCGCCCGGTGGCGATCAGCGCCGGGGCTGAGGTCGACTTGCCCAGCCGACAGCGCCCGGGCCAGCGCGATCACGGTTGCCTTGCGCCGCTCGGGCATGCGCAAGCCCTCCACCCCACTCTCTGCGAGGGCTGTGGACGTGGGGAACAGGTGGGTGAGCCCGCCGGCCGGGTCCTCGATCGTCTCCCCGTAGGCCGCTACCAGGCGGGCTGCGTGGGTGCGCGCCGCGGCGGTCGAGATCTGCTGGCCGAGGACAACCCGAAACGCCATTTCTTCTTCGTCAACGGTGCGCGGTACCCGGCGGCCGGGAGACGCCGCCACCAACGGGGCCAGGAGGTCGTCGGCGCCGAGGGTGTGGGCGACGGCCGCCGGATCGGCGTCGAGGTCGAGCAGGCGCCGGCAGCGGGCGATGGCCACCGGAAGGTCGCGGAGGTCGCTCAGCCACAGTCGGCAGCCGATGTGGTCGGCTCGCGGGGTGAGCGCCACGATCCCGGCGCCCCGGGGCAGGCGGACGCTGCGCCGGTAGGCGCCGTCGCGCCATTCTTCGACCCCCGGCACTGCGGTGGCCACCAGGTGCCCGAAACAGCCGGTCGCGTTGAACGGAGCGCGGAAGGCCAGGCGGGTGTCGATGCTCCCGGTGGCCCCCTGGCGGTGCCTGCGGGGCAGCGTTCGCAACTGGGTGGGGGTCATCCCGAACACGGCAGCCACCGTGTCGTTGAACTGCCGGACACTGCGAAAGCCCGCAGCGAAAGCCACGTCGACCATGGGCAGCTGGGTCGTTTCCACCAACAGCCGTGCCGTCTGCGCGCGCTGTGCTCGGGCCAGGGCCAGGGGGCCGGCGCCCAACTCGGCGATCATCAGACGCTCGAGTTGGCGGGTGCTGTAGCCGAGCCGCGCCGCGAGGCCGCCGACACCGTCGCGGTCGACAGTCCCCTCGGAGATGCAGCGCACGGCCCGGCCCACGACATCGGCCCGCAGATCCCACTCTGGAGACCCCGGGGCGGCATCGGGCCGGCACCGTTTGCAGGCGCGGAACCCTGCAGCTTGCGCGGCGGCCGCGCTCGGCACGAACCGCATATTTTCCACCTTGGGTGGTGGTACCGGGCAACTGGGTCTGCAATAGATACCGGTACTGAGCACCGTGGTGAAAAACTGCCCGTCGAAACGGGCGTCGCGTGACCGCGCCGCCTGCACGCATCGGTCGAAGTCCAGAGCCACCAGCCCAGTATGTGGCCGCCCGGCCCCCAATGCTGGCGGGAATCCGACACGGCATTGAGTGCCCTATTGGTACGGCGGCTCTTCCCACCAGGGATACCAGTCCGGGGTGTCTGATGAGGGCCGGCCGCTCCAGCGGGCGGGCCGCTTGGCCAAAAATGCCCTGACGCCTTCGGCCGAGTCGCGCAGCGCGCCGGTTTGGACCAGGGCCAGCGACTCGACCCGGTGCGCTTCCATGGGGTGGGGTGCGCCCAGCATCCGCCACATGAGTTGGCGGCTGATGCTGGCCGACACGGGCGCGGCGTTCGCCGCGATCTCCTGGGCCAGGGCCCGGGCCGCCGCCAGCAGTGCGTCGGGGGGGTGCACGCTGCGCACCAGACCGGCGGCCAGCGCTTCCGAAGCGGGGAACACCCGTGCGGTGAGCACCCATTCCTGGGCTTGGCTGATGCCGACGACGCGTGGCAGGAACCAACTCGACGCCGCGTCGGGCACGATCCCGCGTGCGGCGAACACAAATCCCATACGGGCCGACTCGCTGATCAAACGGATGTCCATGGGGAGCGTCATGGTGGCCCCCACCCCCACCGCGGGACCGTTGATGGCGGCGATCACCGGTTTGGTGCTGGCGAAGATGCGCAGGGTCACCAGTCCCCCTGCGTCGCGTGGGGCCGGGCCGTCGCCTTTTTCGGAGGAGGCAAACGTTGCCCCGCCGGCTTCGAGGTCCATGCCCGCGCAGAACCCGCGGCCTGCTCCGGTGACGATCACCGCCCGGACCTCGTCGTCGGCGTCGCAGGTGTCAAAGGCGTCTACCAGCTCCGCGCCCATCCGGAACGTGAAGGCATTGAGCCGGTCCGGCCGTTGCAGGGTGATGGTGGCTACCCCGTCGTTGACCTCGAGCGCGATCGTTTCGTAGGCCATCGGGCTAGATCTCGTGTTGGTAGAGGCGCCACCGTTTGGAGGTGTGGGCGCCCATGGATTCGAGCTGGCGGTTGATGCGGGTGTTGGAGGCCAGGGTCCATGATGCTTCGGCGCTGCGGATGTAGGGATCGGAGGCCAGGCGCTCCACGATCTCGTGGTAGAGCAACGGTCCGAGCGCCAGATGTTGACGGTCGGGGCGCACGCCGAGCGCCCACACCCGGGCGTGGGAAACCTTTTTCTTGCCGGCCAGCAACGGTATCCAACCGAAGGGGAACAACCGGCCGCTGCGTACTTTGCCCATCAGGGGGTTGAGGTCGGGCAACGCCAGGCAGACCGCCAGCACCTCGCCGTCCTCGCTTTCCAAGCCGAACGCCCAGCGCGGGTTGATGATCTGCTTCAGCTGCTTGGCCAGGTGACGGACCTCCGGTTCGGGCATGGGAGCGAACCCCCAGTTGTCCTGCCACGCCGCGTTGTAGACCTCGAAGAAGCGTCCGACGTCAGCGTCCCAGTCGTCCATGTTGACTTCACGGGCCCGCACCTTGGCCGCCGCCCGGATCCGCTCCAGGCGGTCGCGTTGGCGCTGCGACAGCGCCGTGGTGCGTTTGTCGAAGTGCCAGGCCAACAGATCCATGGCCGGTTCCCAACCGGCTTCGGTCCACAACCGTTCGTAATACGGCGGATTCTCGGTGGTCATGATGGTCGGCGGAATGTCGAAGCCCTCGACCAGCAGACCGAGCTCGTCGTTGGTGGTGAACGACGCGGGGCCGACGCAGGTGGTGGCTCCCCGCTCCTTGGCCCACTTGAAGGCCGTCTCGAAGAGCGGGCCGGCCACGTGGGGATCGTCGAAGGTGTCGAAGAATCCGACCCAGGCCCATGAAACCTTTTGGTACTCGTTGAATGCCGAATCCACGCACGCGGCGATCCGCCCGACGGGGCGTCCGCGCCGGAAGGCGACCCACAACGCGGTCTGTTGATGGGTCATGGCCGGGTGGCGCGGAGAGATGCGGTCGTAGACGGTCATGCGCAGCGGGGGGATCCACGCCGGATTCCCGCCATGGATGCGAAAGGGGACGTCGACGAAGCGGTGGCGTCCGATCAGTGTGCGCATGGGCCGGATCTCGAGGTCGGTCATGGCGTCCGCGGGGCGTCGGACGGTTCGACTCCGACCAGCGACGCCATCAGATCGAGCTCCTCGGGGCGCGAGGCCCCCACGATGCACCCGGTGATGCCCGAAGGCAGGAAACCCGCTCCGAATCGGCGCCGGATGCGTTCGGGTGAACCGAGCAGAGCCTGCGCTTCGAGGTACTCGTCGGGGACGGTGGCAATGGCCTCCTGTTTTCGGCCGGCCTGCCACAACTCGGCGATCCGGGCGGCCTCCACAGGGAAGCCCCGTCGGGCCATGGCGTCGCGGTGGAAGTTGTGCGAAGGGCTTCCCATCCCTCCCACGTACATGCCAGTGAGGGGCCGCATGGCGTCGAGGGCCGCTTTGACGTCGTCGGTGATCTGCACCGTGCAACCGGTGAAAATCTCGAAGTCGGCGCGGCCCCGCCCGTCTTGGCGCTGCGCGAACCCGGAGGCCAGCACCTCCTCGGAGCCGGCGGTGCCGTCGGCGCCCAAGCCCATGGGCAGCCAGCCGTCGGCCAGCCGGGCGGCCAGCGCCGTGTTGCGGGGTCCCCCCGCGGCAACCCACACCCCGATGCGCGACGACGGGTGAAGGATGGAGCGCAGCGCCTTTCCCTGTCCGATCGACCCCGGACCCCGATACGGCAGCGAGATCTCGCGCCCCGCGTGGAGGACCGGTCCTTCGCGGTCGAGCGTGGCCCGCAAGATGGTCAGGTAATCGGCCAGGCGTTCGGAGGGGGCGCCCCACGGCTGGCCGTACCAACCTTCGACGATCTGCGGACCGGATACGCCGACGCCCAGGATGACCCGGCCGCCGCCGGCCAGCGCGTCGATGGTCATGGCGTGCATGGCAAGGGTGGTCGGCGGTCGGGCCGCCAACTGGGCGATACCGGTGGCCAACCCGATCCTGGAGGTCAGCCCGGCCAGGTAGGCCAACGGAGAGAGGGCATCGGCGCCATAGGCCTCCGCCGACCACACCGAGTGGTAGCCCAGAGCCTCCGCGTGCCGGACCAGATCGACGGGAATCTCGAGGCGGGCCGCCCGGTACAGGTCAAGGCGAAGACCCAGTTTGGGGGTGGCGGGTCCGCTCATGCCTGCTCCGGCGCAGGCTCGGGACGGATCGCCAGGTACGCGGCGAGCACGGCAAACGCGGCGATGGCCCCGATGGCCACCCACAACCATTTATCGGGCCGGGCCGATAAGTGCACCTGTGCCCGGGTTATCCCCTGCTGCGTGAGTGCACTGGCCGTGATGCCCACCTGGCGGACGCTGATGCCGTTGTGCAGACGCACCACCGCGCCCGCCACCTGGCCCAGCAACGCCAGCGCCAGTCCCAGGGCCAGCGCCGCAGCGGCCCGCCCCGGCCAGGCCACCGCGGTGACCGCCAATGCCCCCACGAGCAGGATCAGGATCACCTCGGCCACCATCACCGGCCACGGGTTCTCGAAAGCGCCGGCCAGCTGGTTGGATGCGTGGACGGCGTTGCTGCCGGTGATGTCGACGGCGTAGGCAACCCAGCCGAAGGCGCTGGCCACGCTGAGCGCGGCGGCCGCCACGAGGGCGTAGGTCAACCGCCCCGACGCAGGGCGCAACAGCCGGCCCAGGTTCCACGAGCGCGACGTCTCGTGGGTGGCTACGGCCAGGGCGAGCAACCCGATGAGGGCGCCTCCCAGGGCCATCCAGGCGCCGGCTTTTGCCACCTGGGCGCCCGAATGGACCACCTGGGCCAGCACGAACAGCCTGAGCGCAGCGGTCAACCCGACCGTCCCGGCGGCCAGGGCCAACCCCGCTCGCAGTAACGGGGCGGTGCCCGCGGCCACCAGGGCGGCGGCCACCAGCCAGGGTGCGACGGGCACCACCTGTTGGAGGATGGCGGCCAGAGAGGAGCTGAGGGCGGGACCGTCGAGCGAGCTCAGGTTGTAGGTGGGGAACTGCGCTCCGGCGCTGCCGAAGGCCGGAAAAATCGCCGCGACCTGCAGCGCCGCCCCGATCAGCAGCAACGCGGCCGCCACGCGCGCCCGCAAGATCCGCAGCGGGGGAGCGTGGATGATCCGGGTGTGCTTGCGCGGCGTCCCCGCGCTGCGGCCCACGGGTGCCGTGAGCGGAGTTGTCGACGCCCACATCACTTTCTTGGTTGATTCGCTCATCGGGTCCCCTCGCCTGGTGGCACCGACCGTGAGCGTAGCGGGGAGGCCCGCTCCACGAGTTGGCGTGGCATGGTCGCCGGTCCGGTAACCTCGGCCGTCCCAAACGTGGACGGGAGGGTGGTTTGATGCAGCTCAAGGCTGGGGCCCGCTTGAAGAGTGCGGTCGATGACACCGAGGTGATCGTGGTGCGCGCACCGGCGACGGAGGTGGTCTTGGAGTGCGGGGGTCACCCCATGATCGTGCTGAGCGACGAGCGACCCGAGGGGTTGACCCTCGATCCTGAGTTCTCGGGTGGCACACAGTTGGGCAAGCGGTTCGCGGACGAGGCCAAAGGTCTCGAGGTGCTGTGCACCAAGCCCGGCCAGGGCTCGCTGGCCATCGACGGCGAGGTGCTCAACCTCAAGGAGGCCAAGCCTCTCCCCGCCTCGGACTGATCTCGTCGACCAGCCCCCAGGCTTTGGCCAGCCCCACGTCGATCCATTGGCCGCTCAGCGCCAGCCAGGCGCAGCGCTGACGGCCGATGCGACGAGGGATGCTGGCCGTCCCCCCGGCTCCCGGCACCAGGCCCATGGCCACCTCGGGGAGCATGATCCGGGTGTTGGGCGCAGCGACCACCCGGCCGGCAAACGCCGGTAGTTCGATCCCCGCGCCGACGCACGCCCCGTGCACCCTGACCGTGGTGCGCGCCGAGCAACGGGCCAGGCGGGCGCCGGTGCTGCGGGTCGTGCGGATCAGATGAGCGGTGGCGGGATCGGGTCGCGACCCGAACTCGTCGAGATCGCCTCCGCTGCAAAACGCGGGGCCCGCTCCGCGCAGGTCGACGCTGGTGACGGTGTCGTCGGCCAGCGCCACATCGATCGCCGCGATGAGCCCGTCGCGCATCGCTGCGCTGAAGGCGTTGCGCCGCGCCGGGCGGTTCAAGGCGATGTAGAGCGTGTCGCCTCGCCGCGCCACCAAGACCGGTGCCGCTTCGTCCTGAGGGGGCCGCGCCTGGCGCGCGCCCAGCCAGCGGGCGAACTCGGGGCCTGACTGCAGGGTCGAGTAGGCCAGGCTCTCCGCGATCAGCGCCCCCTCCAGGGTGAGCGTTTCTCCTGATCGCAGGAGTTGCGAAAGCGTGCAGGCGGCCGCCGGGCGGGCGGCCACCTGGGCTGCCAGCTGCGATGCCGCTTCGTCCACGCCGTCGCCCACGCCGACCCACGGTTGTGGTGGAGCGAGGCTCGCGCTGAGCAGCACGTCGCAGGCCGGCGGGGCCGTCGGAGGCTTGGCCGCGGCGCTTACCCCGATGATCACGCAGGGCAGGGGAGACACCAAACCCAGAGGTGCCAACTTCCCCGGGTCCGCCGTGTCGAGGTCGACGACCAGAGCGGGCTGCTCGCTGAGCGCACCGAGGTCGTCAGGCTGCCAGCCGCCGGCCACCGCAGAGAGGAACTCGGCCGCGGTGGCCACATCGAGTGCGGGGACCATATGGCGACCCTAACGTTCGCAGCATGGTGGCCGACCTCCTGATCCGCCGGGCCCGTTTGCGGGGCCAGGTAGGCGACCTGCGCTGCGTCGAGGGACGCCTGACGGAACTGGCACCTCGGCTGGTCCGTCACCCGGGGGAGGAGGAGCTCGACGCGGCGGGAGGGGAGGTGGTGGCGGGCCTCGTCGACCACCATGTGCACCTGCGGGCGCTGGCCGCCGCAGGGACCTCGGTCCTCGCCGGGCCGCCCGAGGTCAACACCGCAGCAGAGTTGGCGGGCCGCCTGGCCGGCGCCGCGGCGCGCCTGGCCCCCGGAGGGTGGCTGCGCGCCGTGGGCTACCACGAGTCGGTGGCCGGGGTGCTCGACGCGGTGCGCCTCGACGCGTTGGTAGCCGACCGTCCCGTGCGCCTGCAGCACCGGGGGGGAAGCCTGTGGATGCTCAATACCGCCGGCCTGGAGGCGCTGGGCGTGGCGGACTGCGCGGAGACCGGCGTAGAACGCGACGACCTCGGACGTCCGACTGGCCGCTTGTGGCGCATGGACGCATGGCTGGGCCGTCGCGTGGAACGGGGGGCGAGCGACCTCGGGGCGATCTCCCGCCGAGCCGCCGCCTGGGGGGTGACCGCCATGACCGACGCCACCGCGGATCGCAGCCAGGCCGAGACCGATGAACTGGCCGCGGCCTGCGCCGACGGGGTAATCGTCCAGCGGCTGTGTCTGATGAGCCCGCTGGGCGTCACCGTCCCCGAAGCGACGGCCGGGCGGGTCGTGCTGGGCCCGGTCAAGGTCCTCCTCGACGACGTCGACCTGCCCGTTCTCGACGAGCTGGCCGATCGGTTCGGGCGGATTCGGGGGCAGGGACGCTGCGTGGCCGTGCACTGCGTCACCCGGGTGCAGCTGGTGCTCACCATGGCCGCCTTTGCGCTGGCCGGAGCCCGGCCCGGGGATCGGATAGAACACGGAGCCCTGATCGGGCAAGACCAGTTCGCCGGCCTGCGGTCCCTGGGCGTCTCGGTGGTCACCCAACCAGGTTTGGTGGCCACCAGAGGCGACCGGTACCTGCAGGACGTCCCCCCCGAAGATCTGGACGACCTGTGGCGCCTGGGATCGTTGTGCCGAGCCGGGATTACCGTCGCGTTGGGTACCGATGCCCCCTACGGCGCCGCCGATCCCTGGGTCACCCTGCGCGCCGCCGAGCAGCGCAGCACCGCGAGCGGTGCGGTGATCGGCGGCGCCGAGCGTATCGGGCGCGCCGACGCCTTGGCGTTGATGGCCGGGTCGCTGTTGCGGCCTGGGCGTACCAGCGCGCTCGTCCCCGGGATTGACGCTGATCTCTGCGTGGTGCAAGACGGTGTACCGACGCATACCGTCATCGCCGGAAACGTGGTTTTTCGCGCCTGAAGTGCCCCGAAGTCAACTGTTTCGCCCTGTTTTGGCCAAACGCCCGGTAGCTTGAGCCGCATGGGAAGAGGAACGCCGTCAGCGGCCGAAGTGCTCCGGATTCTCATCGAGACCGAGGGCGCCCAAACGGTCTGCCGGCTCACCGGCGAACTTGATTCGATCAGCGCCCCCCGCTTGCGAACCGTTCTCGGCGAGTTGATCGACACCGAAGTGATCGTCGACCTCTCCGGACTCGAGTTCATCGATTCGAGCGGTCTGGGTGTGCTGGTAGGAGCGCTCAAACGTTTCGAAGCGTCCGGTCACCGCCTGCGGCTGCGCGCGCCGACTACCGCTATCCAGCGGGTCTTCTCCGTCACCGGCCTCGATCAGGCCTTCGTCGTCGAGGATTGACGCCGAGCCCGGCGGAGCGCCGGGTAGCCTGACCGGCCATGTCGACAACGTTGGGCGAGCGGGCGCTGGCGTTGACCAATGAGGCCGGTGCTCGAGTCCTCCGACAACTCGAGCGTTGGATTCTTGCGTCTTCACTTGTACCCACCACGCCGTTTCTGTCCACGTCCACTTTCGACTGGATCTCCGAACTCGAAGCGAGTTGGACCACCATTCGCAGCGAACTCGACGAAGTGCTGTCGTTTCGTGATGACCTGCCCAACTTTCAGGACATCTCCACGGACCAGGCGTCGATCACCAACGACGACGGGTGGAAGACTTATTTCTTTTCCGGTTACGGCTTCCGCTCCGAAGCCAACGGCGCCCGCTGCCCCAAAACCACCGAACTGCTCGACGCTATCCCCGGGATCACCACGGCGTTCTTTTCCATCCTCTCGCCGGGCAAACACATCGGAGAACACCGCGGCCCGTGGCGGGGTGTGCTGCGCTACCACCTGGCGCTTCGGGTACCCGAGCCCGCCGCGGCGGCGGGGATCCGCGTCGGGGGCGAGGAAGCGCACTGGGAGGAGGGCCACAGCCTCCTGTTCGATGACGGCTACCCCCACGAAGCGTGGAATGACACCGACGGGGTGCGCGTCGTGCTGTTTGTCGACGTGCTGCGTCCGCTGCGACCGGCCGCCGACAGGGTGAACCGGGCGCTGATCAAGATCATCTCCGCCTCGCCCTACATCCGCGACGCCCGGAGCCGCCACACGGCGTGGGAGCGCAAGTTCGCCGCGTTGCGCCCGGACACCGTTCGATGACCACCCCGGAGCAGATGCCGACGCCTCAGGAACACGACGCGCCGGTCAAAACCGACGCCGACATCTTCGCCAAGCTCGATTCGCCCCGGATGGATCAGTACCACGTGGCCCGGGACATGGACCTGTTTCCCTATTACCGGGAACTGGACGGCGAGATCGGGCCCAGAGTCCATTTCGCGGGTCGGGAGATGGTCATGCTGGGCTCCAACAACTATCTCGGCCTGACCACCGATCCGCGGGTGCGCCGCGCCGCCATCGACGCGGTGGAGCGTTACGGGACCGGCGTCACCGGATCGCGGCTGCTCAACGGCACGCTTCCGCTGCACCGCCACTTGGAAGAAGAGCTCGCCGACTGGATGGCGACCGAGGCGGCATTGGTGTTCACCACCGGATACGCCGCCAACCTCGGCCTGATCTCGTCGCTGGTGGCCAGCCCCGATGCCGTGTTCGTGGATTCGGCGGCCCACGCCAGCCTGGTCGACGGTGCCCGGTTGGCCGAAGGGCAGTTACGGGCGTTCCGCCACAACCGCCCCAACAGCCTGCGGCGGGGGCTGCGGTCATGGCGCGAGCATCCCGACGCGGGGGGCGTACTTGTCGCCGTCGACGGGATCTACTCCATGGAGGGGGACTGGGCGCCGCTACCCGAGATCGCCGCGCTGTGCGAGACCTACGGCGCTCGTCTTCTGGTCGACGAAGCGCACGCCTTGGGGGTCGTCGGCCCGCACGGCGCCGGCACCGCGGCGGCCCTCGGCATCCGGGCCGATCTGCGCATGGGGACCTTCTCCAAGTCGTTGGCCAGCTGCGGGGGGTTCATCGCGGGTTCGCAGGCGGCCATCGACTTTCTCAAAGTGCACAGCCGCCCCCTGCAGTTCACCGCTTCGGGGGTACCTGCCGCGTTGGCCGCCGCCCTCGCCGCGGTGCGCATCGCCCGCAACGAGGATTGGCGCCGCGAGGCGGTGGTGGCCCGAGCCGAGCAGCTGCGCAGCGGTCTGGCCGGTCTGGGCTACAGCGTGGCGGCCAAGTCCGAGAGCGCCATCGTCGCTGTGCACGTGGGCGACGACTGGGAAGCCGGAGCGTTGTGGCGGGCGCTGCTCGAGCGCGGCGTCTACACCAACTGCGCCATCCCGCCGGCGGTGCCCAGGGCGACGCTGCGCACCTCGGTCATGGCCACCCACACGGAGGCCGACATCGACGAGGCGCTGCACGCGTTCGAGGAAGTGCGATCCGCGTCGGTCTGACCGGAGCCACCGGCCACCTCGGATCGCTGCTGGCCGCCGAGCTGCTCCGCCAGGACTGGGTGGAGTCACTCCACAGCGTGGCCCGTCGACAGTTCCCCGACGCGCTCGCCGTGACCACCGGGCGCGTCGTACACACCCAGGCCGACCTGCGCAGCCCCGCCGCCCGGGCCGCCCTCGACCACGTCGACGTGTGCTACCACCTCGGTTTCCAGCTGTGGCAGGAGCGGGGCGGGCCCGCCGCCATGCGCGCCGCCAACGTGGAGGGCACCGCGAACGTCCTGTCGGCCCGTCCCCGCAGGGTGGTGCTCGCCTCGTCGGCCGCGGTGTATGGCGCGTGGCCCGACAACCCGCTGCCCATCTCGGAGGGCCATCCGCCGAGACCCAACCCGGAATGCCCCTACGCCGCCGACAAGTTGGCCGTCGAACACCGCTGCGAGCAGGCCGCGCCCACCCTCAGCCTGCGGATCGCCGCCGTGCTGGGCGCCGGGGCGGACCGGCGGGTGGCCCGCTCGGTCCGCGGCTACCGCCTGGCCGTGCCCGCCATACGGGGGGCCACCCAGGCGGTGCAGTTCGTGGACGAAGCCGACGTGGTGGCCGCCCTAGTGGCGGGCGGGCGTAGCCCGGCCACGGGGGCGTGCAATGTGGCCACCGACGACTGGCTCGACGCGGCGGCCATCGCCCGCCTCAGCGGCGGACGGGTGCTCGCCCTGCCCCGCCGGTTGCTGCTGCGCTCGGCGGAAGTTGGTCGCCGCCTCGGGTTGTCGCCGTTCGGGGCGGACCGGGCGGTACTGCTGTCGGGCCCGCTGGCGCTCGACCCTGCGCTGGCCCGCCGGACCCTCGGCTGGGCTCCTACACGGCGATCCGCCGAGGTGCTGGCCGCCATGGTGCGCGCCGGCCAAGCTGCGGGTACCGGGCGGGGGCTGGAAAGATGACAGCCATGCCCGACGCCCCGCGATCATCCGAGCCCCTTCCGCCCGTGGAGCAGGTCCGCCCCGGTCTGTGGAGCATCCCGGTGCCGATACCGAGCAACTCGCTGCGCTACGTCTTGGTCTACGCCATGGAAACCGACCGTGGGCCCTACATCGTCGACGCCGGGTGGGACACCGACGAGGCCTACGACACGTTGGTGGCCGGCCTGGATCGGGCCGGCTTCGCCATGGCCGACGTGCAGGGGGTGCTGGTCACCCACATCCACCCGGATCATTACGGTCTGGCGGGACGGGTCCGTGAGGCCTCGGGTGCCTGGATCGGCCTGCACCCCGCAGACGCCGCGCTGATCCACTTTCGCTACATGGAACCCGACGCCCTCATCGAGGGGATGGGGACCCAGTTGACCTTGCTCGGCGTGCCCGACGACGAGCGGGCCCAACTCGAATCCGCATCCATGCCGGTACGCCCGTTCGTGTGGGCCGTCGAGCCCGACATCCTGATCGAGGACGGCGACAAACCCGAGGTGCCGGGATGGGACGTGCACGCCATCTGGACACCCGGGCATTCGCCGGGCCACCTGTGCTTTTGGGAAGCCGGGCACCGCCTGATGCTGTCGGGCGACCATGTCCTGCCCCGCATCACCCCCAACGTGTCGTTGCACCCGCAGTCGGGAGAAAACCCTCTGGGGCAGTTCCTCGAGTCGTTGGACAAGGTGGGCGCCTACGACGCCGAGGAGGTCCTGCCGGCGCACGAGCACCGCTTTGTCAACCTGTCGGGCCGGGTTGCGCAACTCAAGGCGCATCACGAAGAACGGCTGGTGGAGGCCCTCGACGTCATCCGCTCAGGTACCGACACGGCATGGGAGATCGCCGGGAAAATGTCGTGGTCGCGGCCGTGGAATCGCATCGAGGGCTTTATGCGCCGCGCCGCGGTGACCGAGATATTCGCCCATCTGCGCCTCCTGGAGCGCCGCGGTCAGCTCCGCCTCATCGTCGGTGAGCCCTTGCGCTGGGAGATCGTCGAGCCATGACCGCCTGGAACTTCGCCGACGTTTGGGAGACTGTCGCCGAGTGGCGGGCCGACGAACCGGCGCAGACGCTCGGCACCGCGCACTCCACATGGCGCGACTTCGAAGCCAGAGCCGACGGCGTCGCCGCCGGCCTCCTGGCGGCGGGGTTGGGCCGTCAAGCGAAGGTGGCGCAATACCTCTACAACCACCCGGAGTACCTCGAATCGGTGTTCGGCGTTCTCAAAGCGGGGATGGTTCCGGTCAACACCAACTTTCGCTACACGGAGTCGGAGCTGGTGTACCTGTGGGACAACGCCGACGCCGAAGTGGTGATCTTCCAGGGGGCCTTCGCCGAACGCGTCGCCGCGCTGCGCCCGCAGTTGCCCGGGGTGCGTCAATGGTGGTGGGTGGACGACGGTGTCCAACATTGCCCGTCGTGGGCCATCCCCTACGCCGAGATAGCGGCCGCCGGCCGCCCCGGGGTGGGCACCGCGCCGCCCGGGGGGCGCAGCGGCGACGACCTGCTCCTCATCTACACGGGCGGCACCACGGGCATGCCCAAAGGCGTCATGTGGCGCCAAGACGACCTGTTTTCCATCCTCAACCGGACCGGTGAGGTCCGGTACCCGGCCGAGGAAGGCCTTGCGGGGGTTCGCCGGGTGCTGGGTGCTCCGTCCCGTCACGCCCCGGCCCGTCTCATCCCCTGCGCTCCGCTGATGCACGGCACCGGACTGTTCACCGCCATGTCCGCGTTGAGCAGCGCCGGCTCCATCGTGTTGTTGGAGGGACGGAGCTTCTCGGCCACCGAACTGCTCGACACCGTCGAGCGCGAACGGGTCACCGAATGCTCCATCGTGGGCGACGTCTTCGCCAAACCGGTCCTGCGCGAACTCGACGCGCACCCCGGGCACTGGGATCTGTCGTCGCTGTGGCTGATGGTGTCGTCGGGCGTCATGTGGTCGGCCGAGGTCAAAGCCGGCCTGCTGCGTCACCAGCCCCGCCTCGTCCTGGTCGACACGCTGGGATCGTCGGAGGCCATCGGCCTGGCCCGTTCCGCCACGTCGGCCAAAGGCGTAGCGAGCACCGCCGGATTCCAGCTCGGCGCCGACACGCAGGTCCTCGACGACCGAGGCCGTCCGGTAGTGGCAGGCTCCGGCGACATCGGGTTGGTCGCCTTACGCGGCCGTGGCCCCGTCGGGTACTACAAAGACGAGGCCAAGACGGCCTCGACGTTCCGGATCATCGACGGCGTCCGTTGGTCGATCCCCGGCGACTGGGCCGCCGTGGAAGCCGACGGGACCGTCCGCCTCTTGGGACGAGGGTCGGGTTGCATCAACACCGGCGGTGAAAAGGTGTTTCCCGAAGAAGTCGAGGAGGCGCTCAAACGGTACCCCTTCGTGCGCGACGCGGTCGTGGTGGGCGTCCCCGACGAACGCTTCGGCGAGGCGGTCGTGGCCCTCGTCGAGCTCGATGACGGGGCCGCCTTCGACGAGACCGCCCTCATCGCGTCGGTCAAGACCACGCTGGCCGGCTACAAGGCGCCCAAGCGCGTCGTGCACGTCGAGACCATCGGGCGGGCGGCGAACGGCAAGGCGGACTACAAACGTTCCCGAGCCGAGGCCCTCGCCGCGCTCGACTGAAATGCACGACGCCTATGTGGTGTTGGTGGCGCTCCATGTGATCAGCGCCGTCGTCGGCTTCGCGGCCATCGCTCTCAGCGGCGTCTACGGCGGTACCGCCGGGCATCTGGACAGACCGGGGGCCATGGCCGAGACCCGCAGATTTTTCTCCACCCCCAACCGGGCCGCGCTGACCACGCTGGCCGTGCCCTTTTTCGCGGTGGCCGCGTTGGCCGCCGGTGGTCACCGCTCCGAGTTCGGGCACCTGTGGGTGAGCGCGGCGCTCGTCGTGTGGGTCGCGGCGGCCGGCGTGTTCACCGCAGTGGTGCGTCCCGCAGAACGCGCCCTGGCGCAGCTTCTCCAAGGCGAGCCTCCCGACACCGCAGCGGTGGCGTCCGTCGCCCGGCGGCTGTCGCGGGCCGCCGCGGCGTGCGACGTCGCGTTCGTGGTCGCCCTGGGCCTGATGATCTGGCAGCCCTGATGATCTGGCAGCCCTGAGGCCAGGCGGCCAACCCTGAGCCGGCGACCGGGCGCGGAGGGGGGTCGTTTACCAACCGGGGGTGGGGCGCGTACGATCCATGGGACCATGGCTGCACCGATGTCCTCTACCTACTCGGTTCCTCAGTTGCCGGAGGCGACGGTGCAGGGGGTGCCCGCCGGCGAAGCGCTCGACGATCTGCGGACGGCCTACATCTCCCGGTTCCTCGACGACCGCGAAATCGCCCTGCAAAAACAGAGCAGGGTGTTCTTCCAGATTTCCGGGGCAGGACACGAAGCCCTGCTGTTGGCCCTGGCCCGCGACCTTCGCCCTGCGTACGACTGGTTTTTCCCCTACTACCGGGATCGTGCGCTGCTGCTGGGGTTGGGGGTCAGCCCCGCTGAGATCCTCCTCCAAGCGGTCGGCTCGGGTGACGATCCCGCCTCCGGGGGTCGTCAGATGCCGTGCCACTGGGGCAACCGGGCGCTCAATGTGGTGACCCAGTCGAGCCCCACCGGCAGTCAGTGCCTGCCCGCGGTGGGCTGCGCCGAGGCGGCCCGCTACATCTCCCGCCGTGACCTGCCGGGATGCTCGGCGCACGGCGACGAGGTGACGTACGTGTCCCTCGGGGAAGGCGCGACGTCCGAGGGCGAGTTCTGGGAGAGCCTCAACACCGCCTGCACGCTGGCCCTCCCTGTCCTCTACGTGGTGGCCGACAACGGCTACGCCATCTCCGTGCCGGCGTCGGAGCAGGCGCCGGCCCCCGTGGCCGAGCTGGTGGGCGGGTTCCGTGGCCTGCAGGTATTCCAACTCGACGGCTGCGACTACTTCGAGGTGCGCCGCCAAGCGCCCGAGATCATCGCCGGGGTGCGGGCCGGGATGGGTCCCGCGCTCATCCACGCCCGGGTCACCCGCCCCTACTCGCACTCTTCGGCCGACACCCAGAGCAAGTACCGACCCCCGGGCGAGCTGGCCGCCGAGATCGCCGCCGATCCCATCACGCAGCTCGAACAGGCGTTGATCAACGGCGGGATCATCACCGACGAACAAGCCGCCGAGCTGCGCGAAGAGGCCCGCAAAGTGGTGGCCGACGCAGCCCGGGTGGCCCTCGCCGCGCCTCGGCCCGACCCCGCCACCGTGACCGCGCACGTGCGGGAGCTGCCCGTCATCGCTCCCGACGCCGAGGCTTCCGACGACGGGACCGGCGAAGTCGTCGCCCTGGGGGAGGCCATCCGGCGGACCCTGCACGAGCAGATGGAGCTCGACGAGCGCATCCGGGTCTTCGGCGAGGACGTGGGCGACGCCCGCGAGGACGTCTTGGCCCAGGTGGATGGCAAAGGGGGCGTGTTCGGCACCACGGCCGGGTTGCAACGCCGCTTCGGCACGGCCCGCTGCTTCAACACGCCGCTGGCCGAGGCCAACATCGTGGGCCGGGCCGTCGGCCAGGGACTGCGGGGATTGCGGCCGGTGCCCGAAGTCCAGTTCTTCGACTACGTGTGGCCGGCCATGCACCAGATCCGCAGCGAAGCGGCCACCATCCGCTGGCGCTCGAACGGGGCGTTCAACTGCCCGATGGTGCTGCGTATCCCGATCGGGGGGTACCTCACCGGGGGCGCCATCTGGCACTCGCAGTCCGGAGAGTCGATCTTCGCCCACATCCCCGGCCTCACCGTGGTCATGCCGTCGCGGGCCAGAGACGCGGTGGGGTTGTTGAGAACGGCCCTCATGGCCGAGGACCCGATCCTCTTCCTCGAGCACAAACACCTGCTGCGCCAGCCCTACACCCGTGACCCCTTCCCCAGCCCCGGTTTCCGGATCCCTTTCGGGCGGGGGCTGGTGACCCGGCCGGGACGGGACCTGACCATCGTGACGTGGGGGGCGCTCGTCGAAAAGTCGCGCCAAGCGGCGCTGACCCTGGCCGCCGAAGGCGCCGAGGTGGAGATCATCGACCTCCGCTCCATCGTGCCTTGGGACCAGGAGCTCGTGGCGCAATCGGTGGCCCGCACCGGGCGGCTCCTGGTGGCCCACGAAGACGTGATCACCGCAGGCTTCGGGGCCGAGGTGGCGGCCTGGGCGGCCGACGAGTGCTTCGCGGACCTCGACGCCCCCGTACGCCGGGTGGGCGCCCTCGATACCTTCGTGGCCTATGAGCCGACCTTGGAGCGGGCCATCCTGCCCCAGGTCGACGACATCGCCAAGGCCGCCCGGTCCCTGCTCGAGTTCTGACCCCGCGGATCGGCCCGCGGCAGACCATTAGGCTCCTGGCGGTCGACCTCGAGGAGGAGCGCAGTGCCCCAAACGGTACGTGGTGTGGTGGCCAAAGCCAAAGGCCGGCCGGTGACCATCGAAGAGGTGGTGATCCCCGACCCCGGACCCGGTGAGGCGGTTGTGGCGGTGGCGGCTTGCGGGGTGTGCCACACCGACCTCCACTACCGCGAGGGGGCCATCAACGACGAATTCCCCTTTCTCCTCGGTCACGAAGCCGCAGGCACCGTCGAAGCGGTAGGGGAGGGCGTCACCAACGTTGCGCCCGGCGACTATGTCGTGTTGGCTTGGCGTGCTCCGTGCGGGACGTGCCGCTCGTGCCGGCGGGGGCGGCCCTGGTACTGCTTCGAGAGTGCCAACGCCGCCCAACCGATGACACTGAGCGACGGCACCGCCCTGTCACCCGCGCTGGGCATCGGCGCCTTCGTGGAAAAGACGCTGGTCGCCGCAGGCCAGGCAGTCAAGATCGACCCGGCGGCACCGCCCCAGGCCGCCGGCCTCATCGGTTGCGGGGTGATGGCCGGGTTCGGGGCCGCGGTCAACACCGGGGGGGTGACGCGGGGCGACACCGTGGCGGTCATCGGTTGCGGAGGCGTCGGCGACGCGGCCATCGCCGCGTCAGCCCTGGCCGGCGCCCGCATAGTGATCGCGGTCGACACCGACCCCCGCAAACTGGAGTTGGCCATCCACTTCGGCGCCACCCACACCGTCAACGCCAGCACCGAAGACGTCGTCGAGGCGGTCAAGGCGCTCACCGACGGCTTCGGAGCCGATGTCGTCGTCGAAGCGGTGGGCCGGCCGGAGACCTACCGTCAGGCCTTCTTCGCCCGGGACCTGGCCGGCACGCTGGTGCAGGTGGGCGTACCCGACCCGTCGATGACCATCGAACTGCCCATGATCGAGCTGTTCGGCCGCGGTGGCGCCCTCAAGTCCTCCTGGTACGGGGACTGTCTGCCCACCCGTGACTTTCCCATGATGATCGACCTGTACCTCAAAGGGCGTCTGGATCTCGACCGTTTCGTGACCGAGACCATCCCCCTGTCGGGGGTCGAGGAGGCCTTTGCCCGCATGGAGCGAGGAGAAGTCCTGCGCTCGGTGGTCGTGCTTTGACCAGCGCTGGTGCGGGCAGGGTCCTTCTGTGAGCCTGCACACACAGCGAGTTCGTACCTCGGGCGTCTTTTCCCTCGACGGCCAGGACTTCGAGGTCGAAAACAACGTGTGGCTGGTCGGTGATGACAACCGGGTGATCGTGGTCGACGCGGCGCACGACGCCCGCCCCATCGTCGAGGCCGTGGGAGGTCGCGAGGTGCTGATGATCGTGGCCACCCACGCCCACAACGACCACATCAACGCGGCCGCCGACGTCGCAGCCCAGGTGGACTGCCCCATTGCCCTGCACCCGGCCGACCGAATGTTGTGGGACGTCGTGTACCCAGATCGGGTTCCCGACATCGACCTGGCCGACGGCGACCGCTTCGACATCGGCGGCCATCGCCTGGAGATCATGCACACACCCGGCCACAGCCCCGGTGGGGTGTGCCTGCGCCTGGTTCCCGAAGGGGCCGTGTTCTCCGGCGACACCCTGTTCCACGGTGGGCCCGGGGCCACCGGGCGTTCCTTCTCCGATTTCCCGACCATCGTGGCCTCCATCACCTCCCGCCTGCTCGGCCTCCCGCCGGGGACGGTGGTCCACACCGGCCACGGTGAGGACACCTCTATCGGCGACGAGGCCCCCCACGTGCAGGAGTGGCTCGACCGAGGGCACTGACCGCCCCGCGGTCCGCGGCCGGTGCACAACGCCCCGCTACCGTCGGATAGATGTGTGCAGATCGACTGCGTGGCATCCTCTCGGGGCCCATCGGCGGGCCCCGACCCGGTGTTGCGCCTATCCCCGAGGTGGTGGTGGCCGCCGGATTGAATGTCCTGCACCGCGGGTCGCGGTTCCGGGGCAAAGTGGTCCGGCTCGAGCCGGACGGCGTGGTGCTGCGTTCCCCCAACACCGGGCTGGAGCGGGTGTTCAGCTTGCATCCCGGAGCCTTCGCCCGCGACGGGGAGACGATCACCCTGGTGCGCCCCAAGCCTCGGACCCCTGCCGCCCCGGCCCGCACCGCGTCGGGTTCGATCGCCGCGCCGAGCGTCCGGGCCCGGGTTGCCGCCGCGGGGCGCATCCTCGTCGAAGGCGTGCATGACGCCGAACTGGTGGAGAAAGTGTGGGGCGACGACCTGCGCATCGAAGGCGTGGTGGTCGAACGCCTCGACGGGATCGACGTGCTGCCCCAGGTCCTCCACGACTTGCGGCCCGGGCCCGGCTCACGGGTCGGGGTGCTGGTGGACCATCTGGTGCGGGGCAGCAAAGAGTGGCGCCTGGCGGCCGAGGTGAACAGCCCCCACGTGCTGGTCACCGGCACACCGTTCGTGGACGTGTGGCAGGCCATCCGTCCCTCGGTGGTGGGAATCGCCGCGTGGCCGGCCATCCCGCGTGACCGGCCCTGGAAGGAAGGTATCTGTGACTTTTTCGGAGAGCCGGTGCCCGGTGTGCTGTGGAAGCGACTGCTGACGCAGGTCTCGAGCTACGTGGACCTGGAGCCGGCGCTGGTCGGTGCGGTGGAATCGCTGATCGACTTCGTCACGGCCCCGATCTAATCCCGGGGCGAGAACTCGCCGAGCACCGCGTCGGCCAGGGCCGGCCACACCTTGGTGGCCCACGGCCCGAACGGCTGCTCGGCCAGACCGGCACAGGCCAAGCCGGCGTCGGGGTCGACCCACAAGAACGACCCTGACCGTCCGAAGTGGCCGAACGTTCGCGGAGAGTTGCGCTGCCCTGTCCAATGCGGTGACTTGTGGTCCCGTACTTCGAAACCCAGCCCCCAGTCATTGTTGGCCTGGGCCCCAAAGCCCGGCAGCACTCCCGAAAGCCCCGGAAACGCCACCTCGGTGGCGTCGTGCAACGTGGCTGCTCCGACCACGGTCGGAGCCAGCAGTTCGACCCCCAGCGCCAGGAGGTCGGCCAAGGGTCCCATCGCCCCCCACGCCGCGGAGCCGTGGACATGGGTGGCGGCCAACCCCAGCGGTTGCAGCACCGCTTCGTCCAGGTAGTCGCTGAAGGCCAACGCGGTGTGGGCGGCCACCGCATCGGCGGCCAGTTCGATCCCCCGGTTGGAGTAGATCCGCCGCCGTCCCACCGCGGCGATGGGGACGTCGCCGTCGAGCGGCAGACCCGACGCATGGGCCAGCAGATGGCGCAGCGTGGCGCCAGGCGGCCCGAGCGGGACCTCGAGGTCGATGGAGCCCTCCTCGACGGCGACCAGGGTGGCCAACGCGGTCAGCAGCTTGGTGACCGACGCCCACGGATAGGGCCGGCCGGCCGCGCCGACGGTGGCCACGATGCCATGGCGGTCGGCAACGCCCACGGTGGCGTTGACGGGCCACTGGCGCACCGCGTCGAGGGCGGTCACGGGCCGTTGACGTCCTGGCAGTACAACGCACCGGTCAGGTAGGTGAGGTTGGCTTCCAGGCGGTCGACGTAGGTGGATGCGAGCGGCTCCGCTTTGATCGGAGGACCGTCCATGGTGTCGAGCTCGCCGATGGAGCTCTTGCCCCGCCGGGCCAGTGCGGTGATCTGGGGCGAGGGGAGAGGAGGCTCGGCGAACACGGCGTGATACGACTGGGTGGCCGCCGCGGTCTCCGTGGCCGCGAGCTCGGCGTTGCCGCTTGCGGAGGGCAGGCTGTGGAGCCGGAGACCGTAGCGGGCGGCCACCGTGGCGAATGCCGAGTCGGGCGTGAAGATCTGGCTGTACTCGCAGTCTCCGAGCGAACTTTGGTAGTCGACCGACACCGACGACAGGTTGTCATTGAAGTCGCGGACCCCGTTGCGGTACGCGGACGCTCCTTGCGGGTCGAGGGCGATGAGCTTGGCGGCCAGGGCCTGGGAGGCCGCCTGCATGGCCACCGGGTCGACCCAAACCTGCGATCCGGTGGCGCTCCCCTGGTGTCCCAGGGCCAGCACGTTCGCTCCGTTCCCGGCGGCCGCCTCCACCAAAGGTTGCCACCCGCCGCCCACCTCCACCACCAACTGCGCCGAGGCCAACGCGGCCCGCTGTGCGCCGTCGGGTGCGATGGTGCGGTCGTCGGCGGCGCCCTGGGCCAGGTCGATGACGCTGACGCGCGCGCCCCCCACCCCGTGCACCAACTCCGACATGGCGAAGTTGGTGGCCACCACCCGCAGCACCGGGGCGGCCGGCGCGGCCGGCGAAGTCCCGCATCCGGCGCCCACGACCACTCCGGCCACGGCTACCGCCCAGCCGGTCAGGGCACGGCGGGTGAGGGACGCGCCACGGCGCCGGCGCAGCAACATTGACCGTTACGATGCCATCCGTGGCGTTGAGCTTGGGATCGCGGGTTGCGCAGCTCCCCCACCTCGGGGAGGGAACCGTGGCCCTGGCCCGCTCAGGGCTGCTCGGTCCCTACCGGCCCGACCACCTCTGCGCCATGGCGAAGGCCGCTCGTCGCTGGGGCCTCAACCTCGGCGTCCTGTTCGCGTGGGGTGCCGCGCAAGGCGCCGACCGTGTGGCGCTCGTAGACGACGAAGGGACGCTGACCTACGGCGAAATGGACGCCCGGAGCGACACGGTGGCCGCCGCCTTGGCCGAGATGGGGGTGGGTACCGCGCCGGTGGCGGTGCTGGCCCGCAACGGCAGAGGCTTCCTGGTCGCGTTGGTGGCGCTGGGCAAGCTGGGCGCCGACACCGTCCACTGCAACACCGGCTTCTCGGGCCCACAGCTACGTCAGGTGTTGGCCCATGAGGGGGTCGCCACCCTCATCGCTGACGCAGAGTTCCTTCCCCTGGTGGGCGACGCCCCCGTCCAGGTGGTGCTCACCGGAGAACCGGTGGCTCCCGCCACCGCGTCGTTCGGCGCCATGTTGGCCGGCGGACCGCGAAACGGCCCGCATCGACCCGGCCGGGCGGGGCGCCAGGTGATCCTGACGTCGGGGACGACCGGAGCACCCAAGGGGGCGCAGCGCAACCTCGGTGCCGATATGGGGCCGCTGGTCGCCTTGCTGTCGTGTATCCCGCTGCGCACCGGGGACACCACCGTGGTCGCCGCGCCGATGTTCCACTCGTGGGGACTGGCCAACTCGGGTACCGGACTGCTGTTCGGGATGCGCCTCGTCACTTCAGGCCGCTTCGATCCCGAGCACACGCTCGAGCTGATCGCCGCGCACCGAGCCCGGGTGCTCATCGCGGTGCCCGCCATGATCCAGCGCATCATGGAACTGCCGACAGCGCTGCGGCTTCGCCACGACTGCTCGTCGCTCCGGGTGGTCGCTCTGTCGGGTTCGTCGATTCCCGGCGACCTCGCGCAACGTTTCATGGACGAGTTCGGCGAGGTCGTCTACAACCTGTACGGGTCGACGGAGGTGGGGTGGATCTCCATCGCCACCCCCGCGGACCTCCGCGCCGCCCCGCGTTGCGCGGGCCGGGTGCCCCCCGGAACCTCGGTGCGCCTGCTCGACGAGAGGGGACAGGAGGTAGCGGCGGGCGACACCGGGCGGATCTTCGTGCGCAGCGGCCTGCTTTTCGACGGCTACACCGGCGGGGACACCAAGACCGTCATCGACGGCTACATGTCGACGGGAGATCTCGGGCATTTCGCAGGACGGCGGCTGTTTGTGGACGGCCGGGACGACGAGATGATCGTCTCGGGGGGCGAAAACGTCTTTCCGATCGAGATCGAGGACCTGTTGAGTACCCAGCCGGGGGTGGCGGAAGTGGCGGTGATCGGTGTCGACGACCGGGCCTTCGGCCAGAGCCTCCATGCCTTTGTCGTCCCTCTCGAGGGGAGCGACCTTGACCCTCGCGCCCTTCTCGACGTGGTGGGCCACCAGTTGGCGCGCTACAAAGTCCCTCGGGCGCTGACCTTTGTCGACCAGCTGCCCCGGACCGCTACCGGCAAGGTGCGTAAAGCCGAGCTCCATGTGCTGGCCGGCTCGAAGGGCCGCGCTAGCAGCCGTGGTCGCGCAGCGGGCCTACGGTGAGGCCCTGGTCCGCCCAGCGCCCCGCTAGCACCGGAAGGGCCCCCAGAGCGGCCCGCCAGCTTTCGGGGGCTGAGGTGACATCGCTGTCGTGGAGTAGGACGGTCGCTCCCGGACGCTGCGTGGCCCGCACCGACTCGGCCACCGACGCCGACGTGGCATCGGGCCTCCAGTCGCGTCCCCATGTGGTCCACAGCACGGGGCGCAGCCCGTTGCGCCGGGCGGCCACGAGCGAGGAGGCGGACAGAGCCCCGTAGGGCGGGCGGAACCAGATGGGTTCGGTCCCCGTCGCCTCCGACACCACCCTCAGGCCGGCGGCAACGTCACGGGTGGTCCAGGGAAGCGGCCTGCGCAGGTGGCTGGTGTGGCGGTCTCCGTGCACCCCGATCTCGTGGCCTCTGCGCGCTACCTCGGCGGCCAGGTCGGGAGCGCGACGGGTTTGGGAGCCGAGGAGAAAGAAGGTGGCCTTCCACCCCAACTCGTCGAGGAGATCGAGGAAGGCCGGCGTGGAGGCCGGATCGGGACCGTCGTCGAAGGTCAGCGCCACGTGACCTGGGGCGCCCACCCCGGCCAGCTGGGGCAGCAGCACGTTGCGGGCCTGGCGCCACGCGGTGGCGGCGGGGGCGACATGGGCCAGTCCGCCGAGGCCGACGGCGACAGCGCCGGCGGCCACCCAGCGACGGCTGTTCACGTGAGCGTGTCGAGCGGTGCGCCGCTGAGGCCGACGGCGACCATGCGTTGCTCAAGGGTGCCGAGGAGGGCGGTCAGCTGCGCGTCCGAAGCACCCTCACCTTTGATGAGGTAGATACGGCGGGCCTTGAGCGAGAGGATTCGGGAAGGACTCTCGGTGCCGGCCACCAACGTGGCATTGGGCACAACGACAAGTAGGTGGGCTTCGTGGGTGTCGTGAATGTCCCAGGCGTTGATACGCCGCCCGGGCACAAACACTTTGACGGGTTGCCCGGTCAGGCTGTCGATGGCCTGGGCGGCACGGACGTCTTGGCCCGCCCGGGTCCACAGCAGGCTGGATGCGGGGTGCCCGAGGCCCGCTTGGTCGCCGCGGCCGCCGTCTTCCACGTCGATGCCCCGGGCGACCAGTGACTGCACGCCGGCGGGGTCGGCGGCGGCCGTCTGCGCGTCGATCACCGCGGTCGCCTGAAGCTGCGCCAGCGCCTGGCCGATAGCCGGGTCATTGATCTCGGTCTCGTCGAGACGCACCCCGACGAAGATCACGGCGCCGGCCTTGGCCGGCGGGTGGGCGACGCCCGCCCCGGCCGCCGCGGCGACGCCCACCCCGGTGGTCAGCCCTGTCCACGTCAGGGCGGCCAGCGCCACGAGACTGACCGCCAGGCGAGTCGCTACGCGCACGGGCCGGCGCCAAGGGGTGAGTTCCGGTTTGGGCATGCGGGTGGCGGCCAGGACGTGTTGCGCGCCGTCGCTGATGAACATGGCTTGCCCGGCTTCGATCTGGCGGTTGCGAGCGGCACCGGGCGTGGTGACCTCGTCGAGCGCCAGGGCCAGCTCGCCCTCGTCGGCGGCCAGGTGGCTGATGCCGGCGGCCGCCATGGCGGTGGTGTTTTCGCGTCCGTGCCCCGCGATGGGATTGAAGCTGACCACCGGAAGTCCGCAGCGCAGGGCCTCGAGCGAAGTTAGGCCGCCGGCGTTCTCCACGAGCGCGTCGCAGCCGGTCATCAACTCGGCCATCCGGTCGGTCCACCCGAAGACGATGGCCCGCAGCCCCTCGGCCGCCGCTTCGTCGACGAGCCGCTGACGCAGCGCCTCGTCGCGCCCGCAAACCACAACGGGCACGAAGCGGCCGCCGGCGGCGACAGCCCGGAAGGTTGCGATGACATCGCCCACGCCCCACGACCCGGCGACGACGAGCACGGCTCGGTCCAGCGCCCCCAAATCGAGCTCTTTGCGCACCGCAGCGCGCCGCGCCGCGGTGTCGGGAGTCGGCGCGAAGTGGTCGGCCACCAGGGGACCGCAGGTCAGCGCCGGGCGCCCCGTGCGCCGGGCAGCCACCTCGGCGCAGCGCTCGTGGACAGCCAGGTTGAGGTCCATCCCCCGATGCACCCACAGCGGATGGACGCCGAAGTCGGTGATGAAGTTGACGGCCGGTATCTGCAGGCGCCCGAGAGCGCGGAGCCGGCCCAGGCACAAGGTGGCCAGCGGGTAGGTGGAAACGACCACCGACGCGCCACTTTGGCGCACCCAGCGCAGGACCCGCCGCCGGGTCAGCACACAGATGAACCAGGCGATGGGCGCAGCCAGCCACGGTGCGCGATACCAGAAGCGGTAGGTGGCGTCATAGGCCGAGGGAACGTGCTTGAGTTCGAACTCGTAGCCGCCGCGCAACGCCGCGCCGATGTGCAGGGGCCCGCTGTCGAGGAAGTCGCGAACGGTCGTCGAATGTCCCGCCGTCTCCAAACGTCGAGCCAGCTCCCGGGCCGCCCCGTCGTGGCCGGCTCCCATGCTGGCCGATATGATCAGCACCGGAGATGACGTCAGGGTCCCCTCGGTGAGCGAGTCGGTGTCCCCTGCGGGTTGAGGCTGCCCGCGGCGAAGCCGACCTCTCCTGGCGTGAAGCATAGAGACAGTACGTTAGCCTGCAGCATGCTCCTGGAGGTATCTCGTGGATCGTCGTGACCACGGGGAGGGCTCCCCATCGTCGACGCAGGGACGCCACCTGGCCACCATGGTGTGCGGTTGGCGGGGACACGTGACGCCGGCCGCGCGGGCCGAGCGGCTTGATGGGCCGCTGATGCTGGGTGTCGATGTGGAGGGCAACGAAACCCCGGGCCCGACGCTGCGGTGGCGGTTGGCTCGCTGCTTGCGCTGCGACGCCTGGGTGGCCGGACCCCAGCCCGAGCCGGGGACGGGGACGACGCTGCCGGCGCCCCACGAACTGGATTTGCCCCGGCGTGGTCGGGCCTTACGCGAGGCGGTGATAGAGCGGTGCATCGCCATCGAGCGGGGTCTGCACTGCCTCGCCTTCTCCGTCATTGCGGTGCTGGCCGCCCTCCTGCGAGCCGATCTGGGCGGCGTGCAGAGTTGGGTGCGCCGCCTGCTCAGCCGCCTGACCAGCAACCAGTCCGGTACCGGGTCCGCGTTCAACGGCGGCTTCCTGGTGAAAGAAGGCAACCGCCTGTTGACCCTGCACCGGTCGGAGTTGACCGTGCTGGTGGTCATCGCGGTGGCCTACGCGGTGATCGAGGGTCTCGAGGCGGTCGGGCTGTGGCACGAACGGAGATGGGCCGAATATCTGACGTGCCTGGCCACCGTGGGGTTCATCCCTTATGAGGTCTACGAGCTGACCAAGTCGCTCACTGCGTTCAAGGTGGGGGCGTTGGTGCTCAATGTCGCCGTGCTGTTATACCTCGTATGGTCGAAGCGGTTGTTCGGCGTGGGCCGGATTCGTCCGTCCCGACAAGATGCGGACGCCCGGGACCCGCTGCGGGTCCTGGCGACCCCGTGGGGTTCGTTTTACGACAGCAGCGCCCGCTAGCACCAGCCGTTCGGGACGAGGGAGGGTCGACATGGAAGTGCCGCTGACGGTGGGGGATTTCTTGCGGCGCGGCGTCGGCGTCTACGCCGATCGCGTAGCGGTCATCGACGAGCCCGGCGTCAGCGGTTCGTTCGGCGCGTTGACCTACCGCCAGTTGGACGCGCGGGCCCGGGGCATGGCGTTGGCGCTGGAGGGTATGGGCGTGGCCCAGGGCGAGCGGGTGGCCATTGTGAGCCCCAACGCGGCGCGGTTCTTGACGGCCTTTTTCGGGGTGAGCGCCTGGGGTCGGGTCCTGGTCCCCATCAACTACCGCCTCGGTGTGGCCGAGATCCGCTACATCCTCGAGCATTCAGGGGCCAGCGTATTGTTGGTGGACCCCGACTCCGCGCCCGCGCTGGCCGATGTCGGGATCAAGTTGCGGGTGGTGCTCGATGGAGTCGACGACGCCGAGCTGTTCGCCGAGGCGGGACCCGGTGAGCTGCCCGCGCCGTGGGAGGCCGACGAGTCGGCCACGGCCAGCATCAACTACACGAGCGGTACGACGGCACGACCCAAAGGGGTGCAACTCACGCACCGCAACTGTTGGCTCAACGCCACCACCTTCGGTCTCCACACGACGGTGTCCGACCGCGACGTGTTCATGCACACCTTGCCCATGTTCCATTGCAACGGCTGGGGGATGCCCTACATCGTCACCGCGATGGGCACCACGCAGGTGGTGGTGCGCAAAATCGACGGCGAAGAGATCCTGAGCCGCATCGCGGCCCATGGGGTCACCTTGATGTGCGGGGCGCCGGCGGTGGTCGCGGCGGTCCTCGATGCGGCGGCGGCCCGGGTGGCCCGGGGCGAAGCCGTTCCCGGCCGCGACCAGGTTCGCATAGTGGTCGCCGGCGCCCCCCCGCCCTCCAAGGCCATCGAACGGGTGGAAACCGAGCTGGGTTGGGAGTTCATCCAGATTTACGGGCTGACCGAGACGTCGCCGCTGGTGACGGTCAACCGGGCGCGCCAAGAGTGGGACCTGATCTCCTCGGCGGAGCGGGCAAAGCGGTTGGTACGAGCCGGAGCCCCAGCGTTGGGTGTCGAGTTCCGCACTGACACTTCGGATGAGATCCTCACCCGCTCCAACAACGTTTTCGCCGGGTATTGGGAGCAACCCGAAGCCACGGCGACGGCCATGGTGGACGGCTGGTTCCACACCGGGGACGAAGGCCGCATCGACGCCGAGGGTTACCTCACCATCTCGGACCGCAAGAAAGATGTCATCATCTCGGGCGGCGAAAACGTGTCCTCGGTCGAGGTGGAGGATGCCCTCTACCAGCACCCCGATGTCAGCGAAGTGGCGGTGATCGGCGTACCGCACGCCAAATGGGGGGAGACCGTCAAGGCGTTGGTGGTGCTGCGTCCGGGTGCGACGGTGGGGGAGCCCGAGCTCATCGCCCACTGCCGGGCCCTCATCGCCCACTTCAAGTGCCCCACCAGTATCGAAGTGCGAGAAAGCCTTCCGCGCACGGCGACGGGCAAGCTGCAAAAGTTCAAATTGCGGGCGCCCTATTGGGAAGACCTCCCCCGCGGGGTCAACTGAGTCCCACCTCCAACCGTGCGATGATTGGGCTCACCGCCGCGGTGGCGGCCGGGAAAACAAAGGACGGGGCCGATGTCTGAGAACGCCAGTTGGGACGACTACAACGTCACCGGCACCTCCACGGATGAAGGCGAGCCCGAAGTCAGCCCCTCGACCAGCCCGCTGGCCTACGCCGCGGACGGCTACGCGTCAGACGGCGACAGCTACAGCGGCTTGGCCGACAGTTGGGGTGACCAGGCAGCCACCGACGCCGCCGCGGGCTACGACAGCTACGTGCCCGGCGACCTGGCCAACGAGGAGACCGACGCCGGCATCGCCTCGTCGTCCTATTCGAGCGCGGCAGGCGATGAGCAAAGCGCCATCTCCGCCGGGCCCCTCGATCCCCCCGGCTCCCAATCTGGTGAAGAAGCGACCGTGGCCAGCGAACCCAGTGTGGCCAGCGAACCCGAAGTGACCAGCGAACCCTCGGCCAGTAGTGACACCGGCGAGAGCGACGTCGCTACGGTGTCCAGCTAGCGATGGCCCGGCCGTCGGCGTCGATCGCCCTCGACGCCGATCGTAGGCTCGCCGTCCCCATCGGGGCCGTTCGTGTCGAGCTCGAACGTTGCCTGCGTCTCGAAGGTTTTACTATTGCCGGGACGCAAGCCACCCAACTCGAGGCGACACGCGGCAACGCCCTCGGCGCGCTTGGACACGAGCGTCTGCCCATGCGGGCCGTGGTGCGATTCAGTCCCGACGACGCCGGATGCCGGCTGGCGTTGCACCTCGAAGAACGGGCGCTGGGCGCCACCCGGTTCCTGGGGGCGCACGGCGCCTACCAGACGGCGTTCGTGTCCCTGTTGGCCACACTCGACGCCGGCCTGACCCGCGTCGATCCCAAAGTTGAACTCCCAGCCCCGTTGATCAACTCGCCGCAAGCACCGGTGCAGGCGCTCGAACAGGTAGGCGGCGGTGTCAGCAGGGCCGGGCACAAGGTGTTCAATCGGGCCAATCGCTTCCTCGAAGGCCGAGGCAAAAGCGTGCCGGTGGCATGGAAAGGTCTGGAGGTCGTCGTTCTGGCCTCCTCCAAGGGCCACGCCGAGGTGGACCTGGAATCGATCAGAGCGATGCTCGTGGTGGCCAACCTGGTATCCGAACGCCCCGGGGCGCTCCCCCCGAAACTGACCCGGGAGCTGGACGCCTTCGCGGTGCGCCTGGAGGGATCGCTGGAGGCGGCCGGTGGTGCTGAGCGCGCCTATCTCGCGGTGACCGACGACGAGCTGCCCGTGGTCAAGTTCCTGGCCATCCAGGCGGCCATCCGCCAGCAATTGCCCTTACGCACTCTGCATGTATGCACCACCTGCAAGTTGGAGAAGGTCACCAACCCCGACTATGAACGCCTCCAAGCCCGCAATCGGCGCCTGCGGAGCCTGACCGGCGGCCTCGGGGCCACGGTCTCCAAATCCGGCGTATCCCCCTTCGTGGTGGTCGGACAGCTCATGAAGATCAAGAAGCTCGACCCCGACTACGTCTGCACCAGGTGCCAGAGCCTCGATGCCGACACCTCGGTAGTCACGTTCTGCCCTGACTGTGGCGAACGGCGCCAGGAGCCGGTGCTGCGCACCTGCCCCAAGTGCAATCACGATTTCCGCAAGGGCATCCTTGACGATTTTTGGCACCCCGACCCCGAGCCGGTCCTGCACGCAGCTACGGCCGGCCTCCTCCCGGCGTGGCAACCGTCGCCCATCGCCGGCTTGCCGGCCATCCCGGTGCCTCCGGCGTTGGCCGCCGCCCACGAGGCAGCGGCCGACCATGACCCAGCGGCCAACCATGACCCTGGGCTGCAGCCTCCGGCGTGGCACCCCGACCCGTCTGGCCGGTGGCGGCTGCGCTGGTGGGACGGCACGCGCTGGAGTGAGCATGTTGCCTCGGACGACACCCAGGGGGTCGATCCCCTCTAGCAACGGTGCCGACGCCAAGCGCGCTGGGCGAGGTACAACGGGCCATGGCCCTCACCCTCGGTTCCATTGCCCCTCTCGGCCGTCCCACCGGTGGCGCGCTCAACTTCGCCCTACCCGACCAGCCGGCACATCTCCTGTTTTTGCACGAGTTGCCGTACCGCATTCGGGGCGTGGTCGATGACCGTGTCGTGGTGGACACCACGGGGGCCCGCATGTTGCACGAGACCCGTTTGTTGCCCCGTTGGTATTTCCCGGTCGACGACGTCCGCCGGGAACTGTTGGAGCCGAGCGCGACCGTCACGCACTGCCCGTTCAAAGGCGACGCCCGCTACTGGCACCTGCGGGTCGGGGACCGCTTGATCGAGGACGCCTTTTGGGAGTATCCCGAGCCGCTGGCCGATGCCATTGACCTGCGCGGCCTGCTGTCGCCCTACACCGAGAAGTTCGACCGGTGGAGCGAAGAAGACGAAGACGTCACGGGTCACCCTCGGGATCCCTTCCATCGCGTCGACGTCCGGCGCAGCGGTGCCCGGGTCGTCGTGCGGGCCGGTACAACGGTGGTGGCCACCACCACGGCGCCTTTGGCGTTGGCCGAAACAGGGTTGCCGTTGCGCTGGTATGTGCCGCTCGACGATGTCCGCTCCGAGTTGTTGGTGGCGACCGACACCGTCACCACCTGCCCTTACAAAGGCCACGCGTCGTATTGGAGCGTGCGGGTCGAAGGCGCCACCTATCCCGACGTGGTGTGGGGGTACCGAGAGCCTTTCGACGAGGCGGCCGCCATCGCCGGACATGTGTCGTTCCTGGGTGACGGCATCGAGGTCGACGTCGTCCGCTAGCCCAAGGCTCGCTTTAGCTGCGGCCGCCCAGTCGTCGGTCGGCGATGAGGTCGAGGACCAAGCCGGTCCACCCGGTTTGGTGCGAGGCTCCCAGACCGGCTCCGGTGTCACCGTGGAAGTACTCGTGGAACCACAGCAGATCGCGCCACGCCGGGTCTTCCTGATAGAGCTTCGAGTCGCCGGCGACCGGTCGGTGGCCATCGGGCCCGGGGACAAACAACGAGATCAAGCGGCGGGCCAGCTCGTTGGACACCTCGTGCAAGCTGAGTCGCTTGCCGTCTCCCACAGGGTCCTCCACCGTGAAATCGTCGCCCAGGTACTCGCCGAAGCGGTCCAGCGCTTCGATCAACAAGTAGTTGAGCGGGAACCAGATCGGCCCGCGCCAGTTGGAGTTGCCGCCGAAGAGATAGTTGGTGGACTCGGCCGGTTCGTAGTCGACCGTCGCCGTCTGCCCGCCCACCTCGATGCTCACCGGCTCGGAGCCGTGCCGCCGCGACAGGCTGCGTACCCCATGGTCGCTCAGCAACTGCTCGGGGTCGAGGACGCGGGTCAGGATGCGGCTCAACTGTTGTGGGCTGACCATCGACAGCATGCGGCCCCCGGTGGCCCCCGGCGCGTCCAGGTAATGCACGGAGCTGGCCAGCAAGGGGCGGTTTTCTACGAACCATTCCGCTCGTTCGGTGAAGCGTTTGTGGTCGTCCCACAACTCGCGGTGGCCGGCGGTCACCGCGAAGGTGGCGATCACTCCTACCATCGACACCACCCGCACCGGGATGGCCGTCCCATCGTCGAGGCGGATGACGTCATAGAAGAAGCCATCCTCCTCGTCCCACAGACCGCGCTCCTGCGCGGCCTGCGCGATGTAGGCGAAGTGTTCGAAAAACTTGAGGGCGACGTCCTCATAGGTCGGATCGTGACGAGCCAGGATCATGGCTATTTCCAACAGGTTCAGGCAATACATGGCCATCCAGGCGGTCCCGTCGGACTGCTCGAGGCGCCCCGGGACGGGGAGTGGTTTCGAGCGGTCGAACACGCCGATGTTGTCGAGGCCCAAGAAGCCCCCCTCGAAAACGTTGTTGCCTTCTTCGTCTTTGCGGTTGACCCACCAGCTGAAGTTCAGCAGCAGTTTGTGGAAGATCCGTTCCAGGAAGTCGTCGTCGGGCGCCTCGCCCCGCATGGCCCGCTGGTCCCGTTCGATCTGCCAGACCCGCAGCGCGGCCCATGCGTGGACGGGCGGGTTCACATCCGAGAAGTTCCACTCATACGCCGGGAGTTGACCGTTGGGGTGCATGTACCACTCGCGGCACAGCAGAATCAGTTGCTCTTTGGCGAACGTCGAGTCCAGATGGGCCAGCGCCACGCAGTGAAACGAGAGATCCCACGCCGCGTACCAGGGGTATTCCCAGGGGTCGGGCATGGAGATGACATCGCGGTTGGACAGGTGTACCCATCCCGAGTTGCGCCCTTTCAACCGTTCGGCAGGCGGCGGGGGCTCGGACGGATCCCCGCTCAACCAGCGGTGGACGTCGTAATGGAAGAACTGTTTGCTCCACAGCATGCCCGCCGCGGCCTGCCGCAAAATCCGCCGCTCGGCCTGCGTCGCGTCGGTGGGGGCCAGTTCGTCGTAGAACTCGTCCGCTTCGGTTTTGCGCTCCGCGAAGACGGCGTCGGGCTTGACTGCGCCCGCTCCTTCGCGGCGGAAGTGCAGCGTCAGGGTGGCCGATGCCCCGGGATCGACGCTGAGGTGGTAGCGCAGCGCGGCCTTGGTGCCCGTGTTGTCGGGGTTCACCGTGGCAGCCCCGTGCACGACGTGATCCCCTATCCCGTCCTTGGGGTACGCCGGGCCGGGGTTGCCCCACAGCTTCGTGGCGTTGGATTCGTTCTCGCAGAAGAGGACTTCGGGTGCCACCCCGTCCACCGAAGCGCCGCTGAGCACCCACCGGCCGAGGTCGAAGTGGTCGGCCACGATCGACACGTCCGGGGCCGGCGGGCCGTCGGGCGTGGCGGGGCGCAGGGTAAGCGACGGCTTGCGCGAGCCGGGGGTCCAGCTCCAACGGTTGCGGTACCAGATGGTGGGCAGGACGTCGAGGGTGGCCGGCTCGCGTCCCTGGTTGGTCACGGTGATCCGCCACACCAGGTCCTCCGGCGCGGCCTTGGCCCACTCGGCTTCCACGATCCAGTAGCGGCCCTCGTCGAACACTCCGGTGTCCGCCAGCTCGTATTCCGGTTCCAAGCGGCTGCGGGCTCGGTTCGTCGCTCGCAGATCGTCGTAGGGAAAGGCGGCTTGAGGGTAGTGGTAGCGCCATTTGAGATAGGAAGAGGTGGGCGTGGCGTCGAGGTACCACCAGCACTCCTTGACGTCTTCGCCGTGGTTGCCCTCTTCGCCGGTCAGGCCGAAGGCCCGTTCTTTGAGGATGGGATCGGCCCCGTTCCACAGGGCAAGTGCCAGGCAGATGGTCTGGTCCTCGTCGCAGATCCCCCCGAGTCCGTCTTCGCTCCAGCGGTAGGTGCGGCTTCCCGCCTGGTCGAAGGGGAAGAAGCTCCAGGCGTCCCCTCCGGGGCTGTAGTCCTCGCGGACGGTGCCCCAGGCGCGCTCGGAGAGGTACGGCCCCCACCGGCGCCAGGCGACGCTGTAGTGATCCGCTTCAGCCAGTCGGTTGCGTTCGGCGTTGGCCACCGCGACATCGTGACCGACGGTGCGGTTGCCCCGCACGCTGACCCGGCGCGATCCCGAGGCACCACAAAAGTTGCGCGACACGGGAACAACTTTCCCCACGGTAAGGTTCTAAGGGCTACTGATTACTCCATTACAGGAGGCTTACCTGATGGCATCCCTGACAACTTCCGCCTTCCCGCTGCTGCCCCTCGATGCGGGTGTGGTGCTTCCCGGTATGACCGTGACGCTCGCCCTCGAAACCCCTGAGGCACGCGCCGCGGCTGAGGCCGCGGAGGGTGCCGGGGATCGGCTGGTACTCGTGCCGCGCCTCGGGCGCAACGACGGCCCGGACTCGACCTCTGGCCGCTTTGCCAACCACGGCACCATCGCCCGGGTTGAGCGGCGCGGCAACCTGCCCGGTGGCACCCCCGCTCTTGTGGTGCGGGGTGAGGCCCGCGCTGCGGTGGGCGCCGCCACGTCGGCCGCCGGGCCGGCGCTGTGGGTGAGTGTCGACGCCATCGAGGAACCTCCGGCCACGGACCGGGCGCGCGACTTGGCCGCTGAGTTGCGGGCGGTGCTCGACGCCATCGCCGAGCACCGAGGAGCAGGACGGTGGCGCGAGGCGCTGCGGACGGTGACCGAGCCCGGTGCCTTGGCCGATACCGCCGGCTACTGGCCCGAGTTGTCTATGGAGCGCAAGGTCGAGCTGCTCGAAACCACCGAACTGGAGGCCCGGGTGGGCCTGGTGCTGAGTTGGGCGCGCACGGCATTGGCCGAAGCGCAGTTGGCGGAACGTATCCGCAGCGACGTCACCGAAGGCATGGAGAAGACCCAACGGGATTATCTATTGCGCCAGCAGCTGGCCGCCATCCGCAAGGAGTTGGGCGATGAGCGCAGCGACGGCGACCCCGACGACTACCGGGCCAAGCTCGAAGGCCTGGTGGCCCCCGAGGCCACGCGAGCGGCGGTGGCCAAAGAGATCGACCGTCTCGAGCGCACCTCCGAGCAGAGCCCCGAACAAGGATGGATCCGAACCTGGCTCGACACCGTCTTTGAGTTGCCGTGGGGTGAGCGCTCCGAGGATCGTCTCGACGTCGGCGAAGCGCGGCGCACCCTCGATGATGACCACACCGGACTCGAAGACGTCAAAGAGCGCATCCTGGAACATCTCGCGGTGCGCAAGCTGCGCGCCGACCGGGGGCTCGACGAGCCAAACGCCGAGCAGCGCGGACGGCGCAGCGGTGCGGGCATGATCCTGTCGTTGGTCGGTCCTCCGGGTGTGGGCAAGACGTCGCTCGGCGAATCTGTGGCTCGCGCCATGGGCCGTCGCTTCGTGCGAGTCGCCCTCGGCGGTGTGCGCGACGAAGCCGAAATCCGTGGGCACCGCCGCACCTATGTGGGGGCGATGGCCGGGCGGATCGTGCGGGCCATCCGCGACGCAGGAACCATGAACCCGGTGATCTTGCTGGACGAAGTGGACAAGCTGGGAAGCGATTATCGGGGTGATCCGTCGGCCGCGCTATTGGAAGTGCTCGACCCCGCACAAAACCACACATTCCGCGACCATTACCTGGACCTCGACCTCGATCTGTCCGAGGTTCTTTTCCTGGCCACCGCCAACAACGCCGAGCAGATCCCTCTGCCCCTGTTGGACCGCATGGAGATCGTCCGCCTCGACGGCTACACCGACGACGAAAAAGCGGCGATCGGCCGCGATCATCTGTGGGCCCGTCAGGTGGAACGAGCCGGGTTGCTCGAAGGCGAGGTGGAGTTGAGTGATGCCGCCTTGCAATCGGTGATCGAGTCGTACACCAGGGAAGCCGGCGTGCGCTCACTGGAGCGTCAGTTGGCCAAATTGTCGAGACGGGCTGCGGCCAAGGTCGCCGAAGGCGACCAGCCGACCCCCATTGTCATCACCGAGGAAGAGGTCCGTTCCTGGCTGGGCCGGGCCAAGTTTCACTCGGAGGTGGCGGAGCGCACCTCGGTGCCGGGCGTGGCCACTGGACTGGCGGTCACCGGAGCCGGCGGCGATGTGCTCTTTGTGGAAGCCAGCGCCAGCGAGGGCGAAGGCGGTCTCACGCTGACGGGCCAGTTGGGCGAGGTCATGCAGGAGTCGGCCCGTATCGCCCTGTCCTACGTGGAATCGCACCGCGAGCAGTTGGGCCTGGACGAGGCCGTTTTGAAGCGCCGCCGCGTGCATCTGCACGTGCCGGCAGGGGCCATCCCCAAAGACGGCCCTTCGGCCGGGGTCACCATGACCACCGCCCTGGTCAGTTTGCTCAGCGGACGACCGGTTCGCCCGGAAGTCGGGATGACCGGGGAAGTGACCTTGCAAGGCAAGGTGCTGCCGATCGGCGGGGTCAAGCAGAAGGTGCTCGCGGCGCACCGCGCCGGCCTCACCGAGGTGGTGCTGCCCGCCCGCAATGGCGACGACCTCGACGACGTTCCCGAGGCGGTGCGCCAGGCCATGACGTTCCACCTGGCCTCTGATATCGGCCAGGTTTTGGAGCATGCACTGGCCGGCTGAGTGCCAAGACGATGTCGAGGAGGGGCCGGCGCAGCTGCACCGGCCCCTCCGGGGCGTCCGGACCGGGAATCTCCTCAGACTCCAAAACGCTTGCTCAGAAACAGAAATTGCCGCTCACGGGAAGCAGATTCGTTGTCATGCAACGGAAATACTTGACCTGGGGCTCGAAAACCTCTTTGATTGCAGGAAACTTCCCCTAAGCAACTGGAGGCACCGGTGAATCGGACAGAGCTCGTTGAACAAGTAGCAACAGCCAGTGGGTTGGAAAAGCGCCAAGCAGAGGCCGCAGTCAAGGCGGTGATCGACTCGGTGGTGACCGAAACCAAGGCTGGCAACAAAGTGTCGATCTTCGGATTTGGCACCTTTACGCCGTCTGGGACGGCTGCCCGGACCGGTCGCAACCCCCGCACCGGGGCTGCAGTCAAGATCGCAGCCAAGACCGTCGTCAAGTTCAAGCCGGCAACGGCCTACAAGGCGACACTGAACACCCGCACCACGAAGCGGGCCAGCACGGCCAAGAAAGCGGCTCCGGCCAAGGCTGCAGCGGCTCCGGCCAAGGCTGCAGCAGCGACCAAGACGGTGGCCAAGAAGGCTCCCGCAGTCAAGAAGGCAGCTCCGGCCAAGGCTGCGGCCAAGACGACCACCCGCGTTGCCAAGGCGCCGGCCAAGGCTCCGGCCAAGGCGCCCGCAAAGGCGCCCGCAAAGGCGCCCGCAAAGACCGCAGGTCGTGCCACCAAGGCTACAAAGAAGTAGCTGTCTGCTCACAACGTCCCCTCGACACGTCGTGGGGCGCCACCGGGTGAGTCCTGAGCATTGATGGGTAAGCGGAAGGCGGGCCGGTCAACGACCGGCCCGCCTTCTGTCGCGCTCAGAGGTCGGCAACCAACTTGAAGGCCTCGCCCTGGGCCACCGTGCGCGCACCGCCCGTCGTCGCCAGATCATCGAGCACCCACTCGCGAAAGCGCAGGATCTGCGCGGGATCGTCAGGGTCGGCGATGTCCATGGTGGAACGCCACTGGCTGCGATGCGCCAACAGGCCGTCGGCTTTGGCGTCACCGAAACCGGTCACGTCCTCGATATGGTCCACCTCGTCGGCTTCCCACAGCAACAGGCTGTCGGGTCGGTGGGGTGGATCACGCAGTTCCGGGAAAAAGTGCGGGTCCCGGGCGGCCACAACGCCGTCGGTGACCAGGAACCCTGCGGCGCGGTGATCGGGATGCAGGCGCCACCGCTTCCAAGGATCGTGGCCCAGTATGACATCGGGCCGGACTCGGCGAATGGTGGCCGCCACTTCCCAGCGCTGCCGGAGACCCGCCTCAAGCTCTCCGTCGGGCCAGCCCAGGAACGTGACTTCCCCGGCGCCGCCCAGCGCCACCGACGCTGCTCGCTGTTCGGCCTGCCGCAGCGCAACGAGCTGTGCCGGGTCATCAGCGGGGTCCCAGGAACCTTTGGAGCCGTCCGTGCACACCAGATGGTGGATGCGGCACCCCGCCGCCGCCCATTTGGCCAATGTGGCCCCGCAACCGAACTCCACATCGTCGGGATGGGCGCCCACGGCCAAGGCCACTCGAGGCACGGGCAGATCGTGTCCGAGGGAAAGGTCGTGTCCGTGCGAATCGGTCATGGGCTCATGGCAATGAGATCGGTGGGCACGTCGACGTCCCATGACAGGGGGGAACCATGCACCAAACGTCGAGGCAGGCCGAGCCGTTGGCTTTCCGCCAGATGGCGTGAGAAGGAACCAGGACCGTAGCTGAAGGTGAACGGGCAGCCGGCAGGAAGGCCGATCACGTTGGTGCCTTCGTAGCGACGGTCCGGGATCAGCGTGATGCCCGAAAAGCCACAGATCCAGCGAAGATCGGTGGCGAAGGGCAGATCCCCGTGCACCACGGCCACCCTGGCAACGCCCACTTCGTCGAGGTGGCGCACCCCTGCTTCGACCGCCCCATTCAGACCCCGCCCCGGTTCCCATATGACCAAGGCATGCAGCGCACGGGCCCAAGTTGCCACTTCGGGATCGTCACACACGACGGCCACAGGTATGCCGCGAGCGGCGTGCAATACCCGGGTCGCCAACTCCTTGGCCAACTCGGCGCGCTTGGCGGGCGAGAGGGTTCCGGCCAGCCGTCCTTTGGCTGCCTGGAACTGCTTGACCGGGATGAGGATCGCGGCCTCTCCCAGCCAGCCGAGATTGCCCCCGATGTCTCGCTGGCTCATTGCAACGATCCTACGGCGGACCGTCGGCCAGCGTGGGCTGGGTGCTTTGTCGCCTCTACCGGTACGGTGACGACGTGCGCATGGCCTTTGGGACCTTTTTCGGTACCGATCCTGATCCCGAGGAGTTGGCCACCATCGCCACCCTCGACGGCATCCCTTGATGATCGAACGCCTCTCCGAGCTCAGTGACCAGGCGCTCGAGGCGCTCTACACGCCGCCACCGGGCCGTTTTGTGCGTGCCGGGTTCGTGGCCAGCCTCGATGGAGCGGTGGAGGTCGCCGGGCGCAGCGCGGCGCTGGGCAGCGATGACGATCACCGGGTGTTCATCACGCTGCGCTCGCTTTGCGACGTGGTGCTCGTTGGCTCGGGCACGGCGCGAACGGAAAACTATGGTCCGGCCAAGCTGCGCGCGCCGCTCCGGGCCCGGCGCGTCGAGCGCGGGCAGCCGGAGCTGCCTCCCATAGCGGTGGTCAACGCCGACGCATCCATGGACCCTGGGGGACGGCTGTTCGTGGGCCACGACGCAGGAGCGAGCGACGGGCCGCGACCGTTGGTGTTGTGCTCGGCGCGCGCTACTCGGCAGCGCCGGGCCGCATTGAGCGAGGTGGCGACGGTCATCGAGTGTGGCGACGAGCGCGTCGACGTAAACCTGGCCCTGGCTGCGCTGGCCGATATGGGCCTGAACTCGGTGTTGTGCGAAGGCGGTCCTACGCTGGCCGGACTCCTGATCAAAGCCGGCAAGCTCGATGAGTTGTGTCTGTCCCAAGCCATGGTGTTGGCCGGACCCGGCCACCAGCCGTTGAGCGCTGGCGCGCCTTTCGATGACATCGTGCGCTTGACCCTGGGCCATCTCCTGGTGGGCGCCGGCGTCCTCGTCGGCCGCTGGGAGGTGCGGCCATGACCGGCGTCGCTCCGTCGCTGGTCTTCGAGCGCGCGGCGTGGGCACAGGGCTGCCAGACGGTCGTCGGCGTGGACGAGGTGGGCCGGGGCGCTTGGGCTGGTCCGTTGATGGTGGGAGCTGCGCTGTTGCCAAGAGGCCGGCGGGTCAACGGCGTACGCGACTCCAAGATGTTGGCCGAGGCGACCAGGGAGCGCCTCTTCGACCGGGTCGCGCAGTGGTGCCAGGCCTGGGCGGTGGGTGCGGCCACCCAGATCGAATGCGACACGTTGGGTATGGCCGAGGCCCAGCGCCTGGCCGCCCGACGCGCCATCGAAGGTCTCGGGGTGGTACCCGACCGCGTGCTGATTGATGGCAACTGGGATTTTGTCGGCCTGGGCTGTTCTGAACGAATCGTTCGAGGGGATGCCAAGTGCCTGTCCATCGCAGCCGCGTCGATCCTGGCCAAGGTGACGCGCGACCGCCATATGCGCACATTCGCCGAACATTTCCCGGCCTATGACTTCGAGCACAACAAGGGTTACCCGTGCCCTCGCCACCAGATGGCCCTGCAGGCGTACGGGCCCACCTCGATCCACCGCCGCACCTGGGTGTTCATGGACCGCCTTCCGTGGGAGCTGCGTCAACAACGGGCGGTCCTCCCCGATGGCGCCGACCCCGCAGTTATCGACGAGGACATCGTTAGCATGGCCTTTGATGAATAGTTCTGACGCGCTGCGTTGACCAGGAGTCGTCGCCAACCAGGCTGGATCCGCCGCTTCGCCCCGTGGTTGCTCCCTCATCGGCGCAACGTGGTCCTCGCTTTCGGCGCGGCTCTGGCGGGCAGCGGGATCGCCGCGGCGGTTCCCGCCATCGAGCGGGAGGTGGTCAACAACGTGATTCTCAGCCACCGCTCCGCCTTGTGGCCCTGGATTGTGGTCCTGGGATTGGCCGCGGTTGGCACCTTCGCTTTGTCCTATCTCCGCCGTTACCGGGGCGGACGGGTGAGCCTGGATGTGCAGTTCGACCTGCGTAACGCCATCTTCGACCAGCTGCAAAACCTCGATTTCGCTCGCCATGACGAGATGCAGACCGGGCAACTGGTGTCACGGGCCAACTCCGACGTGGGCCTTTTGCAGGGATTGCTGGCCTTCCTGCCCATCATGGCGGGCAATGTGCTGTTGATGGTGGCCTCGCTGGTCATCATGTTCATCTATTCGCCGCTGCTGGCACTGATCAGCCTGGTGGTGGTCCCCCTCCTCGGTTTCTCGGCCTATCGCATGAGGATCAGTACCTTTCCTGCGAACTGGGATGCGCAGCAACGCGAAGGCGAAGTGGCCACCGTGGTCGAAGAAGCCGTCACCGGTGTCCGCGTGGTCAAAGGGTTCGGTCAAGAGGAGCGCGAACTCGATCACCTCATTCAACGGGCCAGCGTCCTCTACGGATCGCGCTTGCGGGCTGTTCGTTACCAGGCACGCTTTCAGCCCCTGCTCTCCGCCATTCCTGTACTGGGACAGGTCGCCGTGCTGGCCCTCGGGGGGTGGATGGCCCTGCACCATCAACTCAGCTTGGGGACCTTCCTCGCCTTTTCCACTTATCTGCTGCAGTTGGCGGCGCCAGCTCGGATGCTGGCCGGGGTCCTTTTGGTCGCGCAGCAGGCTCGTGCCGGTGCCGAGCGGGTGCTCGACCTGCTCGCTTCGACCCCCAACGTGCTCGACGCGCCGGATGCCGAGGTCCTGCCCCCGGCGCACGGCGAAGTGAGCTTCGAGGGAGTGCGCTTCGGTTACCTCTCGAGCGAGCCTGTTCTGGCCGACTTCTCCCTCCATGTGGCGGCCGGGGAAACGGTGGCGCTCGTGGGCGGATCCGGATCGGGGAAATCCACGGTGGCGTTGCTGTTGCCCCGCTTCTATGACGTGCAGGAGGGCTCGGTGCGCATCGACGGGACCGATGTGCGCCACGTGACCATGAGCTCGCTGCGGGCACAGATCGGCATGGTTTTCGAGGAGAGCTTCCTGTTTTCGGACACGATCCGGGCCAACATCGCCTACGGCCGCCCCGACGCCACCGACGCCGAGGTAGTGGCCGCCGCTCGCGCCGCCGAAGCCGAGAGCTTCATCGGCGACCTGCCTGCGGACTACGACACCGTTGTGGGCGAACGGGGCTTGTCGTTGTCGGGGGGCCAGCGCCAGCGGATCGCCTTGGCCCGCGCCCTGTTGACCGACCCCCGTATCTTGATCCTCGACGACGCCACCAGCGCCGTCGACGCCCGCACCGAGGAAGCCCTGCACGCCACGTTGCGCCGTGTCATGCGGGGGCGCACCACGCTGCTCGTCGCTCACCGCCGTTCCACTCTGCGCCTCGCCGATCGCATTGTGGTGATCGATGGCGGCCGGGTCCTCGACGAAGGAACCCACGACGAGCTCATGGTCCACTCGGCTCGCTACCGGTCGTTGCTCGCCGATCCCGAATCCGACCTGGCCGATGACTCCGCTCCGGCGTTGCCGGCGTTGACGAGCGCGCGTCGCCCCGCCGCCGTCCCCTCCGGCGTCACCGCCGCTGCGTGGCCCCGCTTCAAGCCGGACGACGGGGCGACTCCCGGCCCGGTGCCTGTGCCCGCCTCCTCGGCTGCGGCCGCCGCAGCCGCCGGTAACTGGATGGGTGCCATGGCCGCCACCCCCGATCTTCTCGCTCGGGTGGCCAAGCTTCCTCCGGCCAATGATCGCCCCGGGGTGAACACCGAACAACAACGGGCGTGGGATCCCCACTTCACCCTGAGAAGGTTCGTCCGCCCCTTCCGCCGCCCCTTGGCCTTGGGTTTGGCCTTGGTGCTACTCGACGCGCTGGCCACCTTGTCGGGGCCGTTGCTGATTCGGTGGGGTCTCGACTCTGGTGTGGCCCGGAGCTCCTCTGAGGTGTTGTGGGCGGCCAGCGGGCTGTTTCTGGCCGTTACCCTCGCTGACTACCTCGACTCGGTCTACCAGGTGTTGGTCACCGGACGCACCGCCGAGCGGTTGCTGTTCGCGCTCCGGGTACGCATCTGGGCGCAGTTGCAGCGCCTGGGAATCGACTTCTACGACCGCGAGCTCGGTGGGCGCATCATGACCCGGATGACCACCGACGTCGACGCGCTCTCGACATTGTTGCAAAGCGGTCTGATCAACGCGCTCGTCGCGCTGTTCACCTTTGCCGGGGTGGGGGTCGCCCTAATCGTGATGAACTGGACCCTGGGGCTCATCACCCTCAGCATCGTGGTGCCCCTCGGCGCAGCGACGGTGGCCTACCGGCGCCTGTCAGGTCGGGCGTACCGCGTCGCTCGCGAGCGGATAGCGGTGGTCAACGCCAACCTTCAAGAAAGTCTCTCCGGTGTCCGCGAAGCCCAGGCGTTCGTGCGCGAAGGACGCAACCGCGACCAGTTCCGGGTGCTGGCCGGTGGTTACCTGCGAGCCCGCCTGCGTACCCAACGGCTGGTGTCGGTCTATTTCCCCTTCATCGAATTTCTCTCAGACGTGGCCGCCGTATTGGTGCTGGGTGTCGGGTCGGTGCTCATCGCCCGAGGATCGCTGAGCACGGGCGAACTGATTGCGTTCCTGCTCTACCTGGATCTGTTCTTCAACCCCATTCAGCAGCTGTCGCAAACGTTCGACTCGTACCAGCAGGCCGGCGCTTCGATGGCTCAGATAAATGACCTCATGAAGATCCCGACCACCACGCCACCGCCCGCGAGGCCCTTGGCGCAGTGGTCCATGGCCGGGCGCGTGTCGTTCGAGCGCCTTCACTTCGCCTATCCGGGGGTCACGCAGGAGGCCCTGCGCGGCCTCGATCTTGTGGTGGAAGCTGGCGAGACCGTGGCTTTGGTCGGGGAGACGGGGGCCGGCAAGTCGACGGTGATCAAGCTGGTGACCCGCTTCTATGATCCCACCGGGGGATCGGTGCTCGTCGACGGCCGCGATGTGCGCCAGGTCGATTTGACGTGGTATCGCAACCAACTTGGTTACGTTCCCCAAGAGGCGTTCCTCTTCTCGGGCACGGTGCGCGACAACATTGCCTATGGGCGCCCCGACGCCACCGACGCAGCGGTCGAGGCGGCCGCCCGCGCGGTGGGCGCGCACGATTTCGTGGTGTCGCTGCCCGGCGGTTACCTCCATGTGATCAACGAGCGCGGCCGGTCGCTTTCAGCCGGCCAACGCCAACTCATCGCCCTTGCACGGGCGCAGCTGGTCGATCCCAAGATCCTCCTGCTCGATGAGGCCACTTCCAACCTCGATCTCGCGACGGAGGCCAAAGTGTCCGAAGCGATGGGGTTGCTGGCCCAAGGGCGTACCACGATTCTCATCGCCCATCGCCTACCCACCGCGGCGCGGGCTGACCGGGTGGTCGTCATGGATCAGGGCCGCGTGGTCGAAACCGGTTCGCACGCCCAACTCCTGGCCGAGGGGGGCCGCTACGCCAAAATGTGGGCCACTTCGGAGGACGCCGGCGGATCGGCCAGCTTCGATGAGGAACCGCTAGCCGGCGCTACCAGCTGATCAGCCGCCGTTGCCGTGACCTTCCCACACGGTGAGGCGTCCGTCGCCCGAGCCGACCACCACCGGGCTGCCGTTCACAAATCCCACGAGGTTGGCCGCGGCGTACAGGCTGGCCGTCCAAGGGGCCGAGGTCGTGTCGAGCGCGCTCCACGTGGCGCCTCCATCCCCTGATTGCCACAACCGGGCGGTCGACGCAGCAGACGTGGCCGTCGGAATGGCCGCCCATCCCTGTGACTGGGCCACTCCCGAGGTGGCCAGCCACGTGGTCCCTTGCAGCGCCAGATCGTCGATGGGCCCCGCTCCGGTCCCTGCGAAGGCGGTGATGTTCTGTCGGGCCCAGGTCGTCCCGTCGGTGGACTGCCACAGTGCCGGATCGGCGGCGCCGGCGACGCCGGGCGAGGTGCCATAGGCCAGGTAGCCGTTCCCCGTGCTGAGGCAGCCGACCATGGCCTCAGCCGATCCGGTGGGAGGCAAGGGGGACACCGACGCGGTCTGCCAGGTGGTGCCGCCGTCGGAAAGCCATGCGGCAGCTTGCGTGCCGGGGCCGCCGGTGGTCGACGAGCCCACGGCGACCGCCGACTGCGGCCCGGCGCAGGCGCCGGCGAGCGTCTCGCTGGCCAGCGACGGCTGCGTATCGAGCGGACCCAGGGCTTGCCAGGCGCCGTCGTTGTCGAGCCACGCCGCTGCGGGAGTGGTTAGGGGCTGGCCTGCGGCTGCGCTCGGACCGGTCCCGGCCTGCCCCAGAGCCAGCACCGTGGCTCCCACCCGGGCCAGCGCGTCGATGCTCGCCGAAGCCGACGGGGCGGCGCCGAGCGCGGCCGTCGCGCCTTTGGCTGCTGTCGTGCCCTTGACGGGTGTCGCGCCCTTGGCGGCTGTCGTGGAGGTGACGGCCGCTGTGGCCGGACGTGCCTTGCCCGAAGTGGGGAGCGACGCGGTCTTGGCCGCAGAGGTTGTGCTCGTCGGGGCGGTTGTGCTCGTGGGGGCGGTTGTGCTCCTCGTGATGCCCGAGGGCGCCGTGGTAACGGCAGGCGTCGTGGTGGCCGCAGGCCCGCTCGTGCCGGGAGCGGTGGTGGTGCCGGGCACGCCGGTCGAGGTCACCAGGCCTTCGAATGCCCCGGGAGCCGACGGGGCGGCCGTCCACGTGAGACCGTCCGTCGAGGACCACACGGCGGCCGCAGGCTCGGTGGCCGTAGTGGATGGCTCGGTGCCGCCGGCGGCCAGCAAACCGGTCTGGACGGCCAGAAGAGCGGCGATCTGGTGCCCGGCAAACACCCCGCCCTGGGCGTCGATCTGCCAGTTGGTGCCGTTGGTCGAACTGAGGACCGCTGCACTGAACATGTCGTGGCCCAGGGCCTGGCTCGGTGTGCGCAGATTGACGGCGAGGTAAAGCACGCCCCCGTCGGCCACCAGACTGGTGGGCACGACCTGGGTGGGGGGCACGCCGAAGGGGGCCGGGTTGGCCGTGACCTCTTTCCACGAGCCGTTGCTATCCACCAAAAGGCGAGCGGCTCCGACGGTGTCGTCGGCCACCACCGTGGTGGCCCCGAGCGCTGCCACCAGCCCCAGATGCCAGTTGGTGGCGTTGGCCGCGCCCGCCGGCAGGGGAACCTCCGTCCAGGACTGCCCGTCGGTAGAGGTCCATACCCGCTGGGCCGCCGGACTGCCGCCCACCGCCACCAGGCCGACCCCCAGGTCGTCGGTCACTGCGTTGACGGTGGTACCGACGTTGTCGGTACTGGCCCGGGGTGTCTCGGGAAACGATTCGGAGGCCTGACTCCAGCTCACCCCGTCAGGGGAAATCCATGACGCAGGCAGCCATTGGGTGCCCGTGCGCACCCCTCCGACCGCCACAAATCCCGTGCCCAGCGCGGCAATGGAGTTGATGACCCGGTCACCGTCGGCCGCGAAGGTGCTCTGGGCCGAGGTCACCTGGTACCAGTGGATGCCGTCGGTCGAGGTCCACACCGCGGCATTGATCAGGGCGCCGGTGTGCACGCTGCCCACCGCCCACACGCCGTTGGCGGCCACCAGCAAATCGTTGATGGCGGGCTGCGAGGTCGCGTTGACGGCCCGTTCGGCGCCCGCCAGACGCGTCCAGCGCGAGCCATCGCTGGAGTACCACATGGCCACTTGCCCGTTTACCGTCCCCGCGGCAAAGATGCCGAGCGCGCCGGTGGCCACCTGATCCATTTCGGCGCCGGTGCCCGCGGCGTCCCCGCCCGCCCCTCCCGCAGGGGTAGGCGCGGCGAAGACGGCTTCGTCGTCGACGGGCAACAGCGGTTGGCCGGGACCCGCAGAAAGCCATACCGCGGCGCGCTGTGAGGGGCCCGAGCCGACCGCTCCGACCGCCAGTTGGCGCGTATCCCACTGGGTGGCCGCCCGAATCTGGCTGTTCGCTCCGGGCGGTCCCAAGCTGGTGGCCGTCCAGTGGCTGGCGTCAGGCGAACTCCAAGACGTTGCGGTTGCGGAACCGTCGAGGTCGATGGTGCTGCCCACGGCCAGCCAGCTCCCATTGGGGGCCGAAGGGGGCAACACCGCAGCGATGGTGGAGGAGGGCCCGCCGCCCAACGATGGCACCGACGCCACCCGGGTCCATTGGAAACCAGGCGCCGAGGTAGTTGTCGTGCGCTGTTGATCGGGCGGCGCGGTGGTGGTCGCTCCGGCGGAGTGTCCGCTGCCCGCGCAGGCAGAAGCGACGACCACCAAGACCGCGAGCGTCAGCGCCTTGTGGCGCCATTGGGAACGACCGCACCTCATCTCGAGCTGAGGTGGAAGCCTCCGCCGTCGCCGTCGCCGTCGCCCTTTCGCCGACGCTGCCACCACTTCCGCTTCTGTCGCTGGGCTTCGATCTCGGCCACGATCTCGGGGCCGGCCGCGGTGACCACGGCGTCGGCCGCGTCGAGCACTGCCGCGATGTCCTGCGGCGCCTCCTCGGGCTCCGCCTCCACTTGGGATCGCACCAGCGATCCCTGCACGAAGGTGGCGTCGATGATGTCTCGCTGGTATTTGGGGCAGTCATCGGGACAGCGCCACGGGGCTTCGGGAGCCAGATTGAGCACGCAGAAGCGGGCAATTTCGCCCGTCTCATACGTGCGGCTTTGGAAATGGCGGCAGTCCTCGCGCATCGGCACGGGGCAAATCCTTCCACGCTGGACCATGTTTCCGGAGGCGCGAGTACTTAGCTGAGCTAATAGATACTATTATGGGGAGATGGACGTCACGACGTCAGACCCTTCGACAGTAAGCCGAGAACCCTCGATGACCGAGCTCGACCAACCGGACAGCCTCCCCAGCGGGCTGCGTTTGGCGGTCATGCGCCTCGCACGCCGACTGCGCCAGCAGTCGGTGGGCCAGGTCACCGCATCGCAGCATTCCGCGCTGGCCACCGTAGGGGCCAAAGGTCCGCTTTCGCTAGGCGAGATGGCCGCTATCGAGCAGATTGCGCCGCCCTCCATGACTCGCATCGCGGCCCGGCTCGAGCAGATGGGACTGGTGGAACGTCAGGTCGACCCAGCTGATCGGCGCATCGCCCGCCTGGCCATCACGGCGGCCGGCGCTTCGCTGTTGGAGGAGACCAGGACCCGCCGGGACCTTTACCTGGCGAGGTATGTGCAGCGCTTCACCGAGGAGGAGCGCGCCGTGCTGGCGGCTGCGCTGCCCTTGTTGGAGCGCCTCGCTTCCGACGAATAAGCGGTTCTGCGCACCGCGCCGGGCACGTAGGTCCCGCGGCCGGGCCTAGTGTGACGGGCTGAGCCCTTCGCCGATAGCGGCCGCAATGCGCTCGGCGACCATGGTGGCGGTCGCTGCCGGTCCACGCGACGGCACCGTTGGGAAGATGGAGGTGTCCACCACCCTCAGGCCCCCCACGCCGCGCACCACCCCGAACTGGTCCACGACCGCTCCGGGGTCATCGGGCGGCCCCATCCGGCAACTGCCCACCATATGAATCGACGTCCCCAGATGGGTGGCCAGCCACTCGTCGAGGGCGTCGTCGTCAGCCACGACCGCCGCAGGAAGCTCGTGGCCTGCCACAAGATCAGAGAACGCCTGGGATTCAACGAGGGCCACCGCCGTACGGGTCACCTCGCGCATGCGGGCCCGATCGAACTCGGTGGCGAGGTAGTTGTAGAAGATGTCGGGGGGGACCGTAGGGTCCGGCGACGCCAACGTGATGGAACCCCGGCTCTCCTCCTGTTGGAGCGCAATGGGGAACCCGATGTCGTGGCGGCGGGAAAACTGCACCTGCACTTGCCGTAGCGACATGCCCCGCAGGGCGCGCACTGTGGCCACCGGCCGCCGCCACGCACCTCCGCTGGCCATCACCAGATCGGCGAAAGGCTTGAAAATGCACAGGATCTCGAGGTCCCCGGCGAACGGCGAACCTTGCGCAGTGAAATTGAGTACCGCTTGCAGGGCGTCGCTGCGGTGGCGGCCTCCGAAGCGGCGCCGGGGGGTCCAGTTGAAGATGATCTCGGGGTGGTCGATGAGATCACGACCGACGCCGGGGCTGTCGTGAATAACCGGGATGGCCAGACGGCTCAGTTGGTCGGCGGGGCCGACGCCCGAGCACAGCAGCAGATGCGGTGTTTTCACCGCGCCCGCGGAGAGGATCACTTCGCCCCCCGCGGCCACCTCGATCGTCTGACGGCGGCCCTCGACGTCGACCTCGACGCCGGTGGCGGTCCCCGCGCCATCAAACAGGACCCGGCGCACGAAGGCCTGCGCGGTGATGGTCAGGTTCCGACGGCTCCGGCGGACGGGGTTGAGATAGGCAATGGCCGTGTTGTAGCGGAGCCCTCCCCGGGCGTTGACGGGGACCGGGCCGAAACCGGGCAGGCCCTGGTCATTTTTGTCGGGCTCGTGGGCGAATCCGAGTTCCGCGCAGGCTGCGTTGAATGCCCGGGTGATCGGGTGCAGGTCACGCAGCGCCCGCTGCACGGGGATCGGTCCTCCCGCTCCGTGCACAGGAGTGTCGCCGTAGTCGGCGTCGTCTTCCATGCGGCGGTAGAAGGGGAGGACCTGCTCGAAGGACCACGCAGGGTTCCCCAACGCAACCCAACGCTCGAAATCCGCGCGCCGGGCCCGGATGAAGTACGTGCCGTTGAGGGCGGTGGAGCCCCCCACGATCTTGCCCCGGGCGACGGCAAAGCTGACCCGGTCGTTCATCCGTCCCATGAACGCCCAGTTGTTGGGGTGACCGGGCATCACCGCGCCCATCGAGCCCGCGTCGCGAATCTCCGGGGGGAACGACCGGGTGGTCGGGTGATCGCTTCCCGCTTCCAGGAGCAGCACCCGGCGTGCCGGATCTTCGCTGAGGCGGGCGGCCAGCGGAGCTCCGGCAGCCCCCGCGCCCACCACGATGGTGTCGTAGCCGGCCAACGGACTACAGGCCGTCGATCTGCGCCGGATCCTCGAACAGCACCGCATGAAACCCGGCGCGGCGGGCCGCATCGACGTTGTCGGGGCGGTCATCGACGAAGGTGACCGAGGCGGGCGCGGCGGCTAAGCCTTCGAGGACCGTGGCGTACACCGACGGGTGCGGTTTGGTGGCACCGAGATCACAGCTGAACAAACGGGGGCGAAAGGGGGCCAGTTCCTCCAGTCGTTCGACGGCTCGTGCCACCTCCACCGGTGCATTCGACAGCAGGGCCAACCGGAACCCCCGCCCGGCGGCCCGCTTGGCGGCCTCCACGCTCGCCGTATTGAGGTTGGTCCAGCTCTTGACGTCGAGGGCCACCAGCTCGTGGAGCGTGGACTCGCTCAACGTTTCGCCGACCAGGCGCTCCCAGTAGCTCCGGGCGTCAAGCTCCGCCCGGTCGTAGGCGGCCCGGTCGGCCCAGTAGCGCTCGCCGAAATCGGGCTCGGGCACCTTGGCCATCGACGCCAAAGCGGCGACGTCCGCCGCGGGCTGCGCCAAGCTGAGCACGTTGCCGTAATCGCACAGCAGCCAGCGGGTCGCCGGGGGCGTCATGGGATGGCCGGCATGTTGGTCCAGCGGCCGTCGTCGCGCAGGTACCAGCCGGAGGCGGCCAGGGTGCCCCCGTCCACCGGGATGACCGTGCCGGTCACAAAGCGCGAAAGGTCGCTGGCCAAAAACAGCACCACGTCCGCGTAATCCTGGGGTGCGCCGGCCCGGCCCAAGGGAACCCAGTGCCGAAAGGCCGACGGGTCGCGCCCGGCCAACATGGCCACCGCCGGCGTTTGCGGGGTATCGGCCAGATCCGGAGCGATGGCGTTGACCCGCACCCCTTCCCGGCCGAGCTCCACGGCCAGACTGCGGGTGAACGCTTCGACCCCGGCGTTGAACGCCGAGTACACCGCGTTGGCCGGGATCCCGCGTTGGGCTTCCACGGTTGACACATTCACGATGCTGCCCGAACCGGCGGCCACCATGGCCGGAGCCAGCGCCCGCGTGCAGCGCAACACATGCAGCAGGTTGATCTCGTACATGGCCGTCCAGCGGGCTTCGTCGGTGCGCAAGAAACGACCCGGCGGGCGGAAATCCCCGACGTTGTTGACCAGCACGTCGATGCGGCCGCCGGCCACGCCCAGCGCGATCGCCGCGAAGCGCTCGACTACTTCGGGTTTGCGGATATCCCCCGGGGCCACCACCACCCGGCCTCCGGCCGCCTCGATGTCGGCCACCGCCGCGCTGAGCCACTCCTCGTTGTTGTCGTTGAGCACCACCGTGGCCCCTTCGGCCGCGAAACGCCGGCTGACGCCGCCGCCAATGCCCGCGGCGCCACCGGTGATGGCCGCTACTTTCCCCTCCAAGAGTCCCATCGAGGCCGAACCTTACTGCCGTCGCTAAGCGCCGACCGCCGCCTCGATACGCCGCCCGAGCGCCACCAGGCGCTCCTCGCTGCCGGGCCGCCCGACGAGCTGCAGCGAAGCAGGCAGCCCTCCGGTGGGCACGGGCAATGCCAACGCCGGCACCCCGGCAACATTGATGGGCAGCGTGGCGCGGATGTTCATCATGGATTCGCTGTGCTCGATGGGGGCGGGAAGGTCGAGCAGAGTGGGCAACGCAAGGACTTCTATCCGCGACCACAACATGTTCAGCTCGCTGTTCCAGCGCGCGGCTATGGCCTGGGCCAGCGCAACCTCTTGCGCGCTGGCCTCGCCGCCGCGGCGCAGGCGCAGTTCCACGTCGGCGCCCAACCCGCCGGCCAGCGCCAGCTCACGGTCCGCGGCCCACGCCTCCACCCCCAGCAGGGTAAGCCCTGCCTCATTGGCTGCGCCCCAGTGGACCAGATCGATCTCTTGGAGGTCGAGCTCCGCTGCCCCGAGCGCAGCGTCGATGGCCGCCTCGATCACCGGATTGGTGGGCAGGCGGAGCCGGCCGACCGACAACGGCGGGTCGGCCGCGGGGGCAAAGCCCGGTTCGAGCAGCGCCATGCCTCGTACGACCCCGTCCACGTCGCGCGCCAGCGGCCCGATCGTGTCGAGACTGTGCGCCAGGGGCCATACCCCCTCCAGCGACACCCTGCCCCACGTGGTCTTGAGGCCCACCACCCCGCAGCACGCGGCGGGGATCCGTATGGAGCCGCCGGTGTCGCTGCCGTAGGCCACGTCGGCCTCCCCGGAGCCCACCGCGGTGGCTGAACCGCTCGAGGACCCGCCGGGTACCAGGCTGGCGTCCAGCGGGTTGCGCGGGGTGCCGAACCATGGGTTGATGCCGGTGACGCCGAGCGCCAGCTCGTGCAGGTTGACTTTGCCCACGATGCGGGCCTGGCCTGCCGCCTGCGCGGCACGCAGGCCAGCCAGGCAGGCCGCATCGGCGCTCGCCGGCCGGGCGGTCGCGGCCACCGCCCGGCTGCCTGCGGTGGTCGGCAGGCCCACCATGTCGATGAGGTCTTTGACGGCGACCCGAAGACCTGTTCCGGGGTCGTCGAGACGGGTGATCCAGGTGCTCATGGTGAGCCGATCGTAGGGGTTCGACTTGAGGGTGGTTGCCTAGTACCGCCGTCCTTTCCAGGTCACCCCGCCGCGGTAGTGACGCAGCGCGGAGCTCACCGTCATCCCCCCGTACAGGGCGGCGACCAAAGGCAGGGTGAGAGCCCGCAGCGGGTTGCAGGCGTAGTAGCGCAGCATGGGCACGTAGGTGGCGGTCATGACCGCCCACGCGGCGGCCCCCAGCGTTGCCACCACCACGTTGCCGGTGCCCAGGCCGACGGCCAGCGCAGCGGGGGGACCGAGAAAGATCAAGGCCAGTCCCCCCAACGTGGCGGTCAGGAGGACCACCGAGTACCGCAACTGGGTGAAGGCGCTGCGAGCCACCATGTCCCACAGGTCGCCCAGTCGGGGGTAGGGGCGGGCGCTGGTCACCCCGTCGGCCAGGCCCAGCCAGATGCGCGCCCCCGACGCTTTGAGGGCCTTGGCCAGCGCCACGTCGTCGATCACCGCTCCGCGGACCGATTCGACGCCCCCGGCGTCGGCCAGCGCGGCGGTCCGCACCAGCACGCAGCCGCCGGCGGCTGCCGCGGTGCGCGACCGGGGTCGATTCACCAGGGCGAAGGGGTACAGCTGGGCGAAGAGGTAGACGAAGGCAGGCACGATCACCCGTTCCCACGCTGTGGCCACGCGCAGGCGGGCCATCAGCGACGCCGAGTCGAGATCGTCGGCCAGGACCAGGGCGATCAGACGACGCAGCGAGCTTGGCTCGTGGGCAATGTCGGCGTCGGTCAGGAGCAGCCATTCGGTTTCGGGGCCGGCCTCCGCCGCGGCGATTCCCTGGTGGATGGCCCACAGTTTTCCGGCCCACCCCGGCGGGCGTTCGCTCCCTGCCACCACGCTGAGCGGGATCGCCGCCTGCTCGTCGCGGCAGCGCAACGCCACCTGCGTGGTGTCGTCGGAGCTGTTGTCGTCGACCACGATCACCCGGGCGGGCCCCGGGTAGTCCTGAGCCAAGAGGGTGGGCAGGGTGACCGAGAGGATGGCGGCTTCGTCGCGCGCGGGCACGATCACCGCGACGGCCGGCCAGCGTGCGGGTGCCGGGCGCTGCGGGAGGCGGATGTCGGTGCGCCAGAACCGCCCACGGCCCACGAGCAGGTAACACCAGATGATGAGGGGGATGGCCGCCAACGCCGACACGGCGGCGCATCCTACGGGTGGCGCGGGGAGAGGTCCCTACGGCACATGGCGGGCTGCAAGGGAAAACGTCCGGGCCTGCTCGAGGAGTACGCCGACCTCATCGACAGCGGCCAGCACGATGGGCAGGTTGTCCCGGGCGGCTTGGGCCAACTCGCTTCGCCCGCACGACTCGAGCATCTCGGGGAGCCGGTGGCGGAGCCGCCCCAGCGTCCATTCGATGGGATCGCCCTCCGCGATTTCGTCGATGCGACAGATGAGATTCCCGCCGGTGGCGTGGTCGATGTAGTGGTAGTGGGGTTCGTGCTCGAAGCAGTCGAAGCGGAGATGCTCCAAGCCGTCAGCTGCGTCGCACACATGCAGAGAGGCGCCGAAATCGTCGAAGGTGACATCGTCGGACATCGCCACGCTGCCCGGGGGGAGTTGGGTGCGCAGGATTTCGTTGGTCAGCTCCCGCGATTCGACCACCAGGCGCAGCGGTCCTGCGTCGACCCCCACGCAGTGCTGCGCGATGGCGGGGATGGGGAGTGTCTCGTAATAGTTGCCGCGCTGGTAGGGATATGGCGAGGGATTTCTCACGATTGCTGTCCTCCTCCGGATGGGCTGTGCCGTGATGCTACGCCCCGCAGCACCGAACATATGTTCGGCTAGTGTGCAGCTGTGAGCGGAGTGCTTGCGCCAGCCGGCGACTTCATGAACATCCGGCCCGTCGTGTTGGCCCACGAGCAGCGCTTGGTGGTGCACCCGTCCTTTTCTGCGCTCTTGCCCGGAGGGGTGCAGCGGGGGAGCACACTGGTCGTCGCATCTTCCCGTCCGCAGGGGGCCACCAGCCTGGCGCTGGGGTTGCTGGCCGGGATCTCGGGGGCTGGTGGATGGTGCGCGGTGGTGGGGCTGCCCTCGCTCGGTGTGGTGGCCGCTTCCCAGATTGGACTGCAGTTGGATCGTCTGGCGCTCATTCCCCAGCCCGGGGGGCAGTGGCCCGTGGTGGTAGGGGCGCTCATCGACAGCGTGGACATGGTTCTGGTCGCCCCTCCGAATCGGGTCATTCCCCGCGATGCCCGCCGGTTGGCCGCCCGGGCTCGCGAGCGCGGAGCGGTGCTCGTGGCGCTGGGGTCGTGTTGGCCCGATCGCGGAGACCTGCACTTGTCGGTGGGATCGGTGGAGTGGACAGGGCTGGGAGTGGGGGAGGGGTACCTGCAGGGCCGTCGGGCTGAGGTGGTGGTAACCGGCAGGGGAGCGGCCGCTCGGGAGCGGCGGGCGTGGACGCTGCTGCCCGCCCCCCCTGGACCACCAACGGCGCCCTGCAAGGAGCCGGACAGGCTGATGGGACGGACAGGCTGATGGGACGGACGGGTCCGCCGCGGTTGCTGGTGGCCGAGGTCCCCGACTGGCCGGTCACCGCCGCCGGCCAACCGTCGCTGGCCGTCGTGGTGGTGGCAGGCAACCGGGTGATCGCCGCGTCGGTGGCGGCTCGAGAGGAGGGGGTGCGTGAGGGCTTGCGGCGACGGGAGGCCCAGCGTCGTTGCCCGGAGTTGCTGGTCATCCCCGCCGACAGTGGACGCGACGCCCGGGCTTGGGAGCCGGCGGTGGCCGCGGTGGAAATGTTCGCCCCGGGTGTGGAGGTTCTCGGTCCCGGGCGAGTGGCATTGGCCACTCGGGGGCCGTCGCGCTATTTCGGCGGCGACCAGGCCCTAGGTGAGCGGGTGGCTGCGGCAGTAGATGCTGCAGTGGGAGGGCCAGGGTGTCGGGTGGGGATCGCTGATGGATGTTTTGCTGCGACATTGGCTGCGGGGATGGGCGACACCTCAGTGACGGTCGTCGCCCCGGGGGAGAGCGGCCGCTTCCTCGCTCCTTTGCCGGTCGAAGCGCTGGAACGCCCCGAGCTGGCTGATCTGCTGGTACGCCTGGGCTTGACCACGCTGCGGGATCTGGCGGCACTGCCCGGGGCATCGGTGCTGGCCCGATTCGGCCCGGACGGGGCGGCCGCGGCCCGACTGGCCCGCGGGCTCGATCCTCGTCCTCTCTCCGCTCGTGTCCCTCCTCCGGATTTGGTGATGGCTGCTGAGATCGATCCCCCCGCGCAGCGGGTCGATTCCACCGCCTTTGTCGGCAAAATGCTGGCGGATCAGCTGCACACGGCGCTAGCCGAGCGGGGTTTGGCTTGCACCCGGGTGACCATCGCCGCAGAGACTGCACATGGCGAGGTCATCGAGCGCTGCTGGCGTCACGAGGGGGCGTTGAGCGCTCAGGCCATCGCGGAGCGGGTGCGCTGGCAACTCGATGGATGGTTGACCTCAGGCCGGACCACGGCGGGGATCACCCTGCTGCGTCTTGTCCCTGAGGAGGTCCGCCCCGATCACGGCCGGCAACTGGGGTTGTGGGGCGGCTCGGCTGCCGCCGACGAGCGGGTGGCTCGTAGCCTGGCGCGGATACAAGGCATCCTCGGCCACGATGCGGTGCTCACCGCGACCCTGTGCGGGGGCCGTGACCCCGCGGCAAGAGCCCAGTTGGTCCCCTGGGGAGATCCCCGCGAGATTGCCGGTCAACAGCGGGAAGCACCCTGGCCTGGTCAGCTGCCTGGCCTGGCCCCCGCTCTGGTGCACCGCGAACCCCGGCCGGCACAGATCCGCGACGAGCAGGGCCGGCCGTTGGCGGTCACCGGACGCGGGTTACCCAGTGCTGCGCCGGCCGCCCTCTCGGTGGCTTGCGGGCAATGGGTCGAGATCGGGGCGTGGGCTGGGCCGTGGCCCGCGGAGGAACGGTGGTGGGAAGACGGGGGCCGTCGCCGGGCGCGCTTTCAGGTGGGACTCGTAAACGGTGAGGTCCACCTCCTGGTCTGCGAACACGGGCAATGGTGGCTGGAAGCCACCTATGACTGAGCCTCCCCGGCCGTCCGGGTCGCGGAGGCCGGGAGCCGGCCGCAGCGTCGAGGGGACCAGCCCCGACAGGCTGTTTCTGACGGCGGCCAGGCTGGGCAGGCGATCAGCGATCAACACGGCGACCACCAGGGTCAACACGCCGGCCATCACGTCGATGAGGTAGTGGTTGCCCGTGGCCAGCACGGCGTAGGTGGTGCACAACGGGTAGGCGAAGGCCGCCAGCGTCCAGCGCCGCCCGGGCAGCGCCTGGTACACCGCCCAGGCGCACCACAGCGCCCACGCCACATGGAGCGATGGCATCGACGCAAGTTCGTTCGCGTTGGCCGCACTGGCCAGGGTGCCGCTGTGCCACGAACCGAAGGCGTGGGTCAGCGCCACCACGTCGATGATGTGGGCGTCGGGCAGGAGCCGGGGCGGCGCCATGGGGTACAGCCAGAAGACAGCGAACCCGATGACGTTGGTGAGCACCAGTGAGGTTCTCAGGCGCCCGTAGGTATCGTGGTGACGCCACCACAGCCAGCCGATGACGCCCAACGTCACCACGAAATGGGCGTTGTCGTAGTAATCCGACACCCACAGGCCAAGGGTCTGATGGCCCCCCAGCCAGTGGTTGAGGGTCCGCTCGGGGTCCAGGTGCAGCACCCGCTCGAGCCGCCAGGAGTCCAGTGCGTTGTCGAGGGCTGTCGATTTGCGAAGCGGGGCAAGGTCGGCGACTGCGTCGTAGACCCAAAGCAGCCACACCAAGACCAGGAGCTCCCACCACCAGCGGGGCCGACGAGATGTCCGGCTGGAAGACAGCATATGAGTTAGCGATGCTACCGGTTCGCTCCCCGTTGGCCGCGTTGCGTTTCACGACCACGGGCTGGGCCGACGGTTTGTGTCCGACGGTTTGCGTCCGACGGACTAGGGGGCCCACCCGTTGGTTCCGAGGGAGGAACCTTCTTTGGCCGACCCGTTGAAGGACCGCAGGACCTCGATCAGTTGCTCCTGTTCGCCGATCGGAAGCCGGCGCAGGATCTTGGCCACCTCGGCGCGGCGCCGCTGGCCGACCTGGTCGACCAGTCGTTGGCCGGCCTCCGACAACAGCACCTGCACGGTGCGCCGATCCGTGCTGAGCCGCTGGCGACGGACCAGCTTTTTGCGAGCCAGCCTGTCGCACAGCCGGGTGGCGGTCGAGGGTTCCGCGTCCAGTGCGCTGGCCAGATCGGCGACGCGTTGGGGTCCCGCAGACGCCAGGACGGCCAGCACGCGGAACTGTGCGACGGTCACGTCGGGGTCGATGTCGGCGATCGAACGGGCGCCCACCCCCTGCAAAACACGTCCCGCCCCCAAGACGGCGTCGACCACTTCGGATTGACGATCAACTGACCGGCGTGCCATGGGAGCAGTATCGCAAAAAAATGGCCGAGAACATCATGGACGGGTGCGGTAGTTGACGGATGCAGGAAAAGGGGCCGGAGGGGCGCCAAACAGGGTCGGTTGGGTGCGTGGTGGGGGACCGGCCCGCTACCATCTCCGTTCACCGTTCCGGGGCTGCGGTACCGTGTTCCGATCCTGAGGGGGAGTCCGACCATCACGTTGCGTGGGGCACACGCCGCCGGGCGATTTCCTTGTTTCGACGGGCTCCGAGCCATCGCGGCCATCTCCGTGGTCGGGGTCCACACTGCGTTCGTCTCCGGGTTCACCGGAAGCTCCGGTCTCGGGACCTATACGGCGCGCCTGGAGATCGGCGTGTCGGTGTTTTTCGTGATCTCCGGCTTTCTGCTCTACCGGCCCTTCGCCCTGGCTCATTTCGGCCGCCGGCCGGTGCCGGCGACCCGGGAGTTTCTGATCCGACGGGTGCTGCGCATCGTGCCCGCCTATTGGGTCGCTTTCCTGTTCATCACCTATGTGGCGCAGGCCGATACGGTGCCGTCGCATTGGTGGGCGCCCGTGGCCTATCTGGGTTTCGCCCAGATCTATGTGCCCTCCCTGGCCACGCATGGCATCAGCCAAGCGTGGTCGCTGTGCACCGAGATGACCTTTTACCTCTTTTTGCCGCTGTGGGCCCGGGTGCTGGGCACTCGACCCCGGACGCCGTCCCGCCAGTTGCGAGTAGAGCTCGCCGGGGTAGCGGCGCTGGTGGCGGTCAGCCTGGCCTTCCGCCTGTGGTGCCTGGAGAACCCCGGCGGGGAGCGCCAGACCATGCCCGACTGGCTTCCCGCATATCTCGACCTGTTCGCGCTGGGGATGCTGTTGGCCGTCATCAGCTCCTGGCTCGCCCTCCAGGGCAGTGACAACGTCGCCTGGCTGGCGGGCCGGTGGATGCCCTGGGCAAGCTGGGCCCTGGCCGGGGCCGCTTTCGTGACGGTGTCCCGCATCGGCATCCCCGTCACGCCCATCTACCATCTCCCGGTTGGCACCAATCTGCTCCGCCAGAGCCTCTATGGTGCCTTTGCCGTGTTCCTGGTCCTGCCCGCCGTCTTTGGACCCACCGGCGGAGGAGTCATCCGCGCGCTGTTGCGCACCCGGGTCCTGATGGGCCTGGGAGTGGTGTCCTACGGCGTGTACCTGTGGCATCAGGGCATGGTCACCCTGGTCATGCGGGCTGCGCACGACCAGCTCTTCACGATGCCCATGGCGGAGCTTTTCCCGGCCGTCGTGGCCGCGGCCACCGTGGCCGCCACACTGAGCTACTACCTGGTCGAACGCCCGGCGCAGGGTTGGGGACGACGTCTCAGTGGAGCCAAGGGCGTCACGGTGATCCTCGATCCCCTTCGCCAGCTCAGTCCCGAAGGATCGGTGGCCCAGTGACCTACCTGGCTCGCGGTGTGCAGGGGATCGCCCCGGAGCTGCTGACTCCCGCGCCCACGCTCGATGACCTCGAGGGCGTATCGGTCCTCGAGGGTCCCCCGACGATGGCCGACGAGCTGCTGCTCGAGGGGGTTCTGGCCCCCGCCGGCTTGAGACCGGCCCGACGGGACCTCGAGGAGCCGGGCCTCGAGGAGATCGCGGCCACCGCCGGGTTGGCCAGCGTCGAGATCGTCGAATGGCGGGACCTGGAGCACCCCGAGGCCGGCGGGTCCGAGGTGCACGCAGCCCGTATCGCGCAGCGTTGGGCCCGGGCGGGGATCGACGTCGTCGTGCACGCCTCTCGGGCACCCGGAGCGCAGCCTCAGGCGTCCTACGACGGGTACCGGGTGCTGCGGCCCGCCGGGCGTTACACGGTGTTTCCTGCGGTGGCTGCGCAAGCGCTCAGCAGGCGCCGGGTGCAACCCGACGGGGTGGTCGAGGTGTGGAACGGGATGCCCTTCCTGTCTCCCCTGTGGAGCCGGGGACCGCGAACCGTGTTTATCCATCACGTCCATGACGGCATGTGGGATCTGGTTCTGCCCGCCCCGCTGGCCCGCTTGGGGAAGGCCATGGAACGGTGGATGGCCCCCCCGTTGTATCGGGGAACGCCCGTGGTAACCTTGTCGGAATCGTCGCGCCACGCCATCGTCGACCTGCTCCGTTTCTCGCCCAGCCAGGTGACCGTCGTGCCCCCCGGGATCGACGAGCGTTTTTCGCCCGGCCCCGGCCGCTCCCCGCGTCCGCTGGTGGTGGCTGTGGGGCGCCTCGTCGGCTACAAGCGCTTCGACCTGTTGGTGGACGTCCTGGTACGCCTGCGCGAACGGGTGCCCGATCTGGCGGCGGTGATCGCCGGCGAGGGCAGCGAGCAAGCGGCACTCCAGGCCCGTATCGATAGGTACGGGGCTTCGTCGTGGTTGCAGCTGGCGGGCCGGGTTCCTGACGGGGCGCTGATCGAGCTCTACCGCAGCGCTTGGGTGCTGGCTTCGACCTCAGCTTTTGAAGGGTGGGGGATGACCATCACCGAAGCCGCAGCATGCGCCACGCCCGCCGTGGTCAGCCGCATCCCCGGTCATATCGACGCCGTCCGCCACGGCCGAAGCGGGCTGTTGACCGACTCCGCGGCCCAGATGGAGGACGGTTTGGCGTCGGTGCTCCTGGACGCTGACCTGCGCCGGCGGCTCGGCCGAGGGGCGGAGGAGCGCGCCGGCGAGCTCACCTGGGATCGGACGGCCGCGGCGACGCTCAGGGTGTTGGCTGGCGATGCCCTCCGGCGTCGCCGGGCTCGTGGTTGAGTTGCTCTTTTGACGCTGTCGTGCCGGGCGGGCGCGAAAGGTCCTCCACCTCTTTGCGGACCAGCGCGAGCTCTTCGGCCAGGCGTCGGGAGCGGTCCTCGAGGCGGCCGAGCTCCCAGCTGAGATGGACGCACACCAGGAGCAGGAACAGCGCGGCCAGCACCACCAGCAGATCGGGGGGAGAGATGACGCCGAGGCGATGGGCGACATCGTTGAAGGTGCCCGGAGTGATCGCGATCACGGCAACCACCAGGCCGACCAACACCCACATAAGGGCGTACTTTTGTCGGAGCTGGCGGCGTCGCAGGAGTTCCACCATCACCGCGATGGTGATGACAGCTGCGGTGAGCGCGATCAGATGGACGCCGGCCACGTCTCCCCCTCTTTGTCGGTGACCTGAGTTGTGCTGCTGTCGGGCTGGTGCTGGTGGAGCTTCGGTTGGCGCCGGATGGTCGCCAGCGCCAGGATCAGCGTAACCCGAAGCAGGTAGGTGGCCGAGCGGATCGTCGATTGGCTCGGTGCGCCGAAGGTCCGGGGGCTCATGGCCACCGGGACCTGCGTGAAATGCGCTCCGGCGCGCTGGGCGATGACCAGCGACTCGACGGTGTCGGAAAGGTATTCGGCGGGGTAGGTGCGGGCGAACAGTTCCACCGCGGCGCGGTTGTGGGCGCGGAACCCCGAGGTCACGTCGTCGAGGCGGGTGCCGGTTTGGGCGCTGGCGTACGCCGCGAGCGCCCGCATGGCGACACGGCGCAGCGGGGGGACGGCCATCTCGCCCGAGGACGTGATGCGGCCTGTCGAACCGAACCGGTTCCCGATCACCACATGGGGCCGTTCCCCGCGCGACAACCGCGACAGGAGACGGGTGACATCGGCCGGGTTGTGCTGGCCGTCGGCGTCGACCTGCACCACGGCTTGATACCCGTGTTCGGCGGCGAAGCGAAAACCGATGCGCATGGCTCCGCCCACCCCCAGATTGAACGGGGCGCGGGCCACCTCGGCGCCTGCGGCGCGGGCCAGCACTGCGGTGGCGTCGGTGGAGCCGTCGTCGACCACCAGCACCCGGGCTCTGGGCAGGGCCGAGGCCACCCGGTGCACCACGTCGCCCACGGAGCGCTCCTCGTTGAGCGCGGGGATGACCACCAGGGCGTCGCGGCCCTCGGGGAAGGCGTCAGGGGTGCCGGGGGAGACGACATCGGCGGTTCGCGGCGTGGTCCATCCGGACAGGAAACGGTCGATGGCCAGCGCGGCCAGCAGCACCAGGACCGGTTCGAGGATCGAGCGGTACCGGGTCTGGCCGAACGTCAGCAGGACCGACGCGATGACATCGATGGCGATGGCCACCATGGGCCAGCGCGGCAGGCCCCGGGCGCGTAGGGCGCGGGCGCCAGGGATCGACAGGAGAACGAACCCGTAGAACATGATCAGCCCGACCCAGCACCACACGAAGGGGCGCCCGTCGAAGTAGGCGTCGAAGCGCATCTGCTGAGCCGGGTTGTAGAAACCGAACGCACGGCCCAGACGGATCGCCGAGATCCGGGGCAAGCCGCCGAGGTGGTTCTCGATGTAGGTGAGCCCCACGTGCTCCTCGTGACTTCCCTGCACCGCCTCGTTGGCCTGGGGATCGGTGTTGGCGCTGAGGGAGCACTGCTCGTCCCAGTAACCGGTGAACGGCCCGTACCAGGTGGCGTCGCAGTTGGCGGAGGCCAGCGTGACCCCGAACCCGTCGCTCACCACCACCGGGGTGTGGAAACGGGCGCTGTTGTAGGCCGACCACGGGGCGATCAACAGGACACCGGTGCCTGCCGCGGCGGCCAGCATGCCGAGGCGCTGGCGCCACGTGCGCTCCCGGGCCAACAGGGCCAGGGGAAGGATGAGCAAAGGGGCCAGCAAACCCATCTCGTCGCGCCCCAGGGCGGCCAGCGCGATGGTTCCCCCGAGCACCGCCGCCCGCAGCAGTGTCGGTTGACGCCACAGCCGGTAGGCGGTCCACAGCACCAGCAGGGCCAGAATGGGTGAGAGGGTTTCTGACATGCCTAGGGTGTCGGGCATCCACAGGTTCGGGTACACCGCGATCAACGCGGCGGTGATGTAGCCGACCCGGCGGCCGCCGAGGTCGCGACCCACCACCGCTCCCAGCCATACCGCGCTGGCGCCGATGATGCAGCACCACAGACGGTGGGCCAGAAACGATTTCAATCCCACCAGCGAGCACAGAGCGAGCACCAAGGTGAACAGCGGCGGGAACGCCGCGCTGGGCACGCTGCGATGGGTCGCTCCGTGATAGAGGAAAGGATTGATCCAGCCTTTGCCTTCTACCAGCAGGTTGGCCAACGAGTTGTAGAAGTACGCGTCGCCGTGTTCCGGCCAGTCCGGGCGCACAAGAACCGACGCCACGCGGATGGCCAAGCCCACGGCCACCATGAGGCCCACCCACCGGCGCCATTGCCGGGCGCCGGTCGCCTGGGGGCCGCCGCGCTCGAGCCGGGCCAACGGGGCGGCGTTGCTCACGTTGCCGGCTCGACGCGACTGAGGACCCGGGCGGCGGGGACGGGTGCTGGTTGCGAGTTGCGGGCGCCGAGCACCGCGACCGCCAGGATGATCCCTGCGAAGCCGGCCAGGCGGGGCAGCGCCCACCACGCCCGGGGGACGAAGGCCTCTCCGAAGACCACGGAAGCGCCGAGCACCGCGCAGGTGCCCGACACCACATTGGCGAGAGGAGCCACCAGCGACGCCGGATGACGCTGCAGGCAGAGTTGGAAGGCGACGAGCCCCGCGGCGGTGGCTACTACGAAGACCCACGGGTACGGCGTAGCCAAGGAGCGGATGGCCCCGGTGACCAGACCCTGGCGCACCATCTCGGTAGCGACCGCTTTCTGCGCCACCGAACCGAGCCCGTACCAAAGCCCGGCGGCTAAGGCCAGCAACGCCAACCCCCGGGGCGACCCGTGGGCCAAACGCCGGCCGCCCAGCAGCAGTCCCGCTGCGCTCATCCCTACGACAACCGCGAAGGCGGCAAAACTTCCGCCGGGGACGTGGCGGGTCAGTTGGTTGGTGGTTCCCCCGGTGGAAACGGCGATGGCGATCACCGCGGCGAGAACGAGCAGCCCCGCCGTGCGTTCTCGCCCGGCCAGGCGCTCGCCCAACACGGAGCGCGAAATGACCACCAGGGCCACGATCCCGCCGGCCAGGACGGGCTGCACGAGCGACACCGGCGCGAGGGTCAGGGCCACGACCTGGAGGCCCAGCCCGCCCAGCATGGCCAAAAAGCCGGCCAACCAGCGCGGTGAGTGCGCCGCACTACGAAGAAGTCGGAGTGCGCCTGACGCCTCGGCGGGCAGGGCGGTGAGTGCCCGTTTTTCCAAGATGTAGCCGAGGTCGTAGAGGCAGGCCGCCGCGACGGCGATGGCCACACCCAGCCCGACCCGTCCGGTCGCCCCCAGTCCCTCAACGGCGAGCAGCACGCCAGCCTGCATTCAATCTCCCTTGGCGGACCGCCCCCAGCGCCGCCAGCGTAGTCGGGATGTGGCAACGACCCAGGTGGCACCGACCACGACGTCGGTGCCCAGCAAGGCGAGGCCGGTCCAGGCCAGGTCGTTACCGGCGCTCATGGAGGCCGGCCAGTCGATGGTAGGCCAGTAGTGGCGCCAATGCTGCTGGAGGAGGACGTAGAGGCCCAACGACGCCAAAAGCCCTACCGCCCCGACCCGCAGGATGCTTCGCACGACGGTGCGGGCACGCGGGTGGGCGCACGCGGCGAGGGTGGCCACTCCCGCCAGCAGGCCAATGGCTGGGCGACTTACCGAAGCGATGAGGGCTCCCCAGGCCAGCGCGGTGCACACGGCGCGCGCCGGGGTAACCCGGCTTTCGGCCAGAGGCGCGGCGACCCCCCGGCCCACCACGACAGGGGCCAGCGGTCCGCGGGCGGCCAGCTCCGGTTGGCGAGGCGGGGGTGTACCGCCTTGCCGGCGGCGCCGTCGCCGCCACAACCCACTGGTCTCGGGGAGGATGAACGGCACGAACATCAAGCCCAGCACCACCATGAGCGATGCCGCAGAGATGCCGATCGCTGCCCAGATGACGTTTTGCGGCGTCCACTGCACATGGATGACGGTGGTTGCCGCGATGGCCCCGGCGGGCACGTACCAGCCGTTGGCGTAGCCGTCGATCAGCTGCGACGGACCGAGGCTGTGCCCCGAGGACGTGGTCGCCGTCCACCCGTCGCTTTGGCTCTCCCCCAGGATGAGCCAGAAGGGCTGTCCGTTGCCGTGCACGGTGAGCGTCATCGAGGTTCGACCCTGGCTGTCGACGGCGACCGCCGGCGGAGACGACGAAGGGGTGGTGGTGGCCGTGGCGGTGGGGGCCGATCCGCCCGCCGGTGACGACAGACTCAGTTGATCGATGGCCCAGCCGCTGGGCAGATGGGCGCTGGTCGTCACGGTGTGGGTGCCCGGCCCCAAGGTGATCCCGCCGCTCGAGTTGCCGCACGGCGAAAGGTGCAACTCCTGCCCGGCCAGCGCGGCAGCCGTGGTGCCCGAGATCTGGACGTCGACCGGTTTGCCGTCCACGCTCAGCAACGGTTGACAAGTGGTCGGGATGGCGCTCGGCGTGGCGGGTTGCACGACATCGGGCAGACCGAGCTCGGCGATACCGACGGGCAGAATGTCGGTCGCTCCGGTGAAGCTTTGGTAATAGTCGAGCGATCGCACCTGGGCCACGGCGTCGATGGTCACCTTCACATGGCTGCCATTGAGCGCCGGGAACGACAGCGGCACGGTGGTCGTCGCGCCCTGAGCGCGCCCGATGCCCACGGGGATGGAGGGAACCGACACGGTACGGGACCCTGTTTCGGTGGAGATCGTGATGCGAGTGGGCAGTGAGTGGCGTCCGTCATTGATCACCTGGAGGCTGAGGTGGTCGATGGTGACGGACTTGCTCAGGTCGTAGTCGATCCACTCGCCGGCTTGCGGTCCGGTCTCGGCCACCCACGCCGTATTGGGGGAACCGTCAACTGCCGCGTTGGCCCGGTCGTAGCGGTCCTCGTCGAGGCGGGTCGAGGAGTTGGCGGCCAGGACCTCTGCGGGCCTCGCCGCGCTGGCCGGCACCGAGGCGGTTCCCGGAACGGGCCCGTTCTTGGTCGTGCCGATCATCAGGTTGAGCAGATAATCCGAGTCGGCGGCGGAGGCTTCCGCTCCGCCCCCTATGGTGAAGGTGCGGGCGGTCGGCAGATCAAAAGTGCGAGACATCTGCGGCTCGGGGTCGGTCCGCGGCGGTTGCGTGACCTGCGACCGGGTCATGAGCAGCGTCAAGGGGTCGTTGATCGACGCCGCGCCGGCCGCCGAGAGGAGGTCGGTGGGCAGGCGGAGAGATTCGGTCGCGGGACCGACCCCGGGGATGTCGATGGAGGCGAAGCCCACCGGGCTGAGCCCGTCGTATTTCTTGTCCGTCCCGCCGGTCGCCGCGTCGACGGTCAGGTCGAGGGTGGTGAAGGTCTGCGTGGGAAAGGTGATGGTCTGGCCTTTGGCGCTCAAGGAGTCCGGTCCCAGTTTGAAGATCTGCGAGTGCCCGCCATCAAAACTCAACGTCACCTCGGTGATGTAACGGTTGGCTTTGGGGTTTTGCAGCTGGGCCAAAGTGAGGTGATTGGTGGTCACCGGGGCGTCGAGGTCGGCTTCGATGCGTACCCCCGCCGCTGGCGCGTGGGCCCCGTACGACCAAACGGTACTGAGATTGTTGTCGAAGGCATTGATAGGTTGGTCCTCGGGGGTGTAGCTGAGGGGATCGCCGTACTGGGTGGCCCGCACCGAACCCACCCCGGTGACTTCGGCCACCGTCTGGGTGTCGGTCCCGGCGCCGGGGAACACCGGCAGCGGATAGTCGGAGGGGTCGCTGACCAAAGGAGCGATGCCCGGTTGCTGTACGGCGCCGAAGTTGTCACGGAGGCTGCCCCAGCGTTGGCCTGCCAGCGTATTGGTGTCAGTGACAACGAGCCGGGCGCCGCCGGCCAGCACTTGCTGCAGGGCCTTGGGGTTGTTGGCGTAGGAGGCGCTGTAGAGGATTGTGGGATTGCCGTTCAGCAAACCGTTTTCCGCAGCATCCACGATGCCGCTGCCGTCGCCGGCCAACACGATGGGAGACGATGCCGACTCGGTGCGCACGATGGGGCGGGCATTGGCCACCGAGTAGACGGCGAGGGCCGGAGGATCCGGCGTGGGCGTCGGCAGGCCCAGGCGCTCTTCGCTGTTGAGCGGATACTTGATGAGCGGAGCCAGGTTGGGGGCGCCGAAGGCGACGGGTGCAGACAGGCCGTTCGGCGCCGGGCTGAGGTCGTCCCACAAGGTCTGGGGCAGGGGAAGGTGATAGCGCTCGTACTGCAGATCGTTCTGCAACAGGATTTGCCCGGCGCTCATGAGGCTGGCCAGGGGAGCCAGAGCGGCGTAGTTGAACGTGCCCTCCTGGATCTGCTCATCGAACGCTTCGAGCAGGTTGGCCGACGCCGGGGTGCCCTGCGGCACGACCTGGCGCGACACGTACGGCCGGGTGAGCAGACCCTGAGGGATGGGGTCTTGGGTGACGCCCCAGGAGTAGGCCCCGAAATCCTCCCCGGGAATGCCGAGCACGCGTGTCGCGGAACCTTGGGCATCGAGATACGAGGCGGCCTGATACCAGTACGCCGGGATCTTGCCCCGCGCCAGATTGGATGCCACCAGATTGCCGCTCCACAAGGGGGGCAGGTCGGCGGCCACCAGGGCCAGGCAGGCCAGCGCCCCCACGGTGCCCAATGCGGGCCACCGCACCCGGATGGCACTGACCCCCGCTCCCAGGAGCAGAGCCAAGCCCAGAACCACGATGGGAACGATGCGATCGGAAGAACGCATGGCCAACGCCGCGGTGGAACCCGCAGAAGCCCCTTTGAGGAGCTGGCCGACCAGGGAAGGATGCGCGTAGGGGAAGGTCCCCACGGCCACCACCACCCCGATGAGCACGAGCAGGACGCAGAAAGCCCGGTACCGCCACCGCACGAGGACCCCCGCGGCGACCGCGACGGCCGGAAGCCCGAAACTGACCGCCAACAGCCACCACGACTGGGTGTACTCGACGCTGGCCAGGGTCCAGGGTTGCACCTTGTCCTGGCCGTAGAAGTACCAGTAGCCGAGGCCTCGTAGCACCTCGGCGGCCGAAGAGGTGCGGGCCACCGTGGGCACCGTCTCGGTGACCCGCAACACGTTGATGCCGTAGCGTCCCTCGGCCCACAACCCCGCCGCCCACCACACCGAAACACCGGCGCTGAGCAGGCCGATGCGCCCGGCGACGGCCGCCGCGCGCCGCAGCGTGACCTCCCGGCTGCCCCACACGGCATAGAAGAGCCACGCCAACGGGGCGAGGCCGACCAGCAGTATGGACGTGGCGTTGACGCCCCCGACCAGCGCCACGGCCAAGGCGAAGCACGCCGGGTACCGCCACCCGCCCTTTTGCGCGGCTCGCACGGTGAGGCCCACCATCCAACCGAGTGCCGCCCAGGGCATGACAATGGCCGACGTCCGGGCGATGTAGTCGACGATGTAGGGGGAAAGGGCGTAGGTCATGGTGGCCACCACCCGCCCGGCGCCCTCTACCCCGAGGCGTCGGCAGCAGTAGGCCACACCCATGCCCGCGGCCAGCACGAGGCTGCCCATCCAGATGCGCTGGCCGATCCAGATGGGAATGCCCAACCAGTGCACGGCCGTGTAATAGGGCCCCATGGGGAACAGGTAGCCGATGTTCTGATGTGTGACTGTGCCCATGCCCGTCCCCGGGTCCCACATGGACGCGGCGCCCGCGGTCAGGCGTCCCGGGTCCAGGTACAGGTACTGCTTGGTGTCGGCCGCGACCAGCCCCGGCTTGGTGGCCAGCAGCGGGATGTAGGCCACTGCGGCCATCACCAGCCACAGCAACCCGTCGCCCGGCCGGCGCCCTGAAGTGGTCGAGGTGAGGTCGCATGACCGGCCGGGAACGCGCACGAACGCAGGAGTGTAGGGGGGCGGCGCCATCCTTCCCGGCCAGGCGTACGGTGCCGCAGGGCGGGCTTTGCCACAATGGCGGTCGTGGGGGGCCCTCGAGTCGAAGAGATGGACATGCCGTCGGGGAGCGCCGGGCCCCGCGGCGTGGTGGCATCGGGTGCCCGACTCGATGCGCTCGACGGGCTGCGGGCCCTGGCCGTGCTCGGCGTGTTGGCCTATCACGCGGGGGTTCCCGGCGCAGCCGGCGGGATGTTCGGCGTCGACGTCTTCTTCGTGCTGTCGGGCTTTCTGATCACCCGGCTGTTATTGGCCGAGCACGCTGCGGCAGGGCGGATTCGCCTCGGGCGCTTCTGGGGGCGGCGGGCCCGGCGGCTGCTGCCGCCGCTGTTGCTCACGGTGGCTGGGGCCATGGCCTACGCCCGCTGGGGTGGCGGGGGGGTGTCGTTCTCGCAGGTGCGAGGGGACGCGCTGGCCACCTTGGGCTATGTGGCCAACTGGCGGTTCGTGTTTTCCGGCCAGGGCTACTTCCAGCGCTACGGAGCACCGTCGCCCTTGCTGCACACCTGGTCGCTGGGTGTGGAGGAGCAGTTCTACCTGTTGTGGCCGCTCATTGTGGTGGGCCTGGCGCGCCGCGGTGGGGCGGCCTGCGTGGCCCGCTGGTCGGCCGTCGGAGCGCTGTGCTCCGCGGGGCTCATGGCCCTGCTCTACAACGTCGGAGTCGGCGAGTCGCGGCTGTATTACGGCACCGACACCCGCGCCCAGGCGCTGCTAGTGGGCGCGGCGCTGGCCGGGTTGCTGGCGGCGGGAGACGAGCACCGCCTCCTGTCGTGGATCCATGAGCGCTCCGCCCTCCTGGCGTGGGCGGCGGTCGCCGGGCTGGCATGGATGTTCCATGCGGTCGGGGGCGCCACCGGCTGGTTGTATGACGGAGGCTTTTTCGTGGTGGCCCTCGGTGCGGTGGTGGTGCTCGACTCGGTGGTGGGCCAGCCCCAGGCCTTGTTGGCCCGGACCTTGTCCGCCCGCCCATTGGTGGCCATCGGGCGCATCTCCTACGGCGTTTACCTCTACCACTGGCCCCTTTTTGCGTGGCTCGACGGCGCCCGGACGGGACTGGCCGGCTGGGACCTGACGGGTCTGCGCGTGGCGGCCACCATGGTCGTGGCCACCGGATCCTATTTCCTGGTGGAGCGCCCGATCCGCCAACTCGGGACCCGACCGGCTCTGCCGCGCCACCGGCTCCGCCATCCTTTCGTCGCGTTGGGCAGCACCATCGCCGTGTCGCTCGGTGTGGTGGCGGCCACCCTGCCCGGCGTGGCGGACGCCGGCGCCTCGTCGCTGCCCGCCGAGCCCCCTCCGACCACTCCTGCGGTGTCCACCCGCACCCTCATCGTGGGCGATTCGATGGGACTCACACTGGGCATCGGTCTGTCCTACCAGTCTGCGGAGTGGGGGGTCACCATCGTGCCCGGGGCGTGGCTCGGATGCGATCTCGACCCCAACTCGACGGTCGAGGTGATGGGCGTGGTGTCCAAGGCGGCGCAGGGCTGCCCCCAGTGGCGCACCACCTGGGCGTCGCTGGTGCAAAAGGACGACCCCGACGTGGTGATGCTGGTCCTCGGGCGCTGGGAGGTACTCAATCACGTCTACGACGGCCATTGGACCCACATCGGCGAAGCGGCCTGGGACGCCCACCTGACGTCTGAGCTCGACCAGGCCATCGACATTCTCTCGTCCCGTGGAGCGACCGTGGTCGTCACCACGCTGCCCTACATCCAAGGCAACAGCGAGCAGCCCGACGGCCAACCCTGGGATATGAACCAGCCGGTGCGCACCGACGCCTACAACGCCGTGGTGCACGCTGCGGCGACTCTCCGTCCAGCGACGTCCAAGGTCGTGGATCTGAACGCACTCATCGATCCCGACGGCCACTACACGTCGTCGATCAACGGAGTCCGGGTGCGCAACTCCGATGATGAACACTTCTCCATCGCCGGCGGCGAGTACCTGCGTCCGTTCCTCCTGCCGGAGTTGGAGTCGCTGGGCACCGCCCACGCAGAGTCGCGGGCGGCAGCGCTACCCCGGCCCTGAAGGCGTCGGCTACACCCCGTCGCTCATCCGCCGGAGACCAGGGCGTCCGCCCCCTGCGGTGGCGTCGGATCGTCCAGATTGTCGAGCCAGCCTCTGGGCAGGGCCACGGGGACCGGACCGTTGGTGTGGCCTCGCGGCGTGCGCCGGGCGTGCTCGGGGAGCTGCAGGTCCGGATCCAGTTCGTCGAGCAGTGCGTCGAACTCCCCCAGGGTCGACACCTGCGCCATGGTGCGCCGGCCGGCCCCGCCCACCGCGTACCCGGTGAGGTACCAGCCGGTGTGCTTGCGCATCTGGCGCATCCCCCGGTCCGGTCCCATCTCCTCGACCAGTAGGCGGGCGTGGGTGCGCATGACGTCCACCACCTGACCCAAACGCGGGGTCGCGGGGGGTGTGGTCCCTGCGAAGTGCGCTGCCAGCTCGGCGAACAGCCAGGGTCGTCCCAGGCAACCCCGGCCGATCACCACCCCGTCACAGCCGGTGTGCGCCATCATCGCCGTGGCGTCGGCCGCCTCCCAGATATCGCCGTTTCCCAAGATCGGTACCTCGCTGACCGCCGCCTTGAGCTCTGCGATGGCGTCCCAGTTGGCCGTGCCCGCATAGTGCTGGTAGGCAGTCCTGGCGTGCAGGGCCACCGCGGCCACCCCTTCGTCGACCGCGATGGACGCCGAGCGCACATCGCTGCGATGCGCGTCGTCGAGTCCGATGCGCATCTTGATGGTCACCGGCACGGCCCCGGCGTTGGTCACCGCAGCGCGCACCACGTGACGAAACAACACATGGTGCAAAGGCAGTGCGGCGCCGCCCCCCTTGCGGGTCACCTTGGCCGCCGGGCAGCCGAAGTTGAGGTCGATGTGCTCGACGCCGACGTCGTCGACCAGGCGTCGCACCGCAGCGGCCATCACTGCAGGGTCCACCCCGTAGAGCTGCACGCTGCGTACCGGTTCGTCGGCCCCCGGCAGCATGGCCCCCGTCCTCGGGTTGCCCTCCACCAAGGCCCGGGCAGTGATCATCTCGCTCACGTACAGGCCGGCACCGTAGGAGCGGCACAGCCGGCGGAAGGCCGCGTTGGTCACACCGGCCATGGGGGCCAGCACGACCGGCGGGTCGACCTGCAGCGGGCCGATCTTGAGGGGGCCCATCTTGCGCGGCCCGGTGTTCATGCCCACAGGCTCGTCCAGGAGATACCGAG
>Ga0182030_10000098_pt1 | contig 129964 bp, 119 predicted proteins | sample 812S3MmetaG_FD_121299 | JGI IMG/M metagenome (GOLD analysis project Ga0182030, IMG submission 121299) | Permafrost microbial communities from Stordalen Mire, Sweden - 812S3M metaG (Illumina Assembly) | ecosystem: Environmental > Terrestrial > Soil > Wetlands > Permafrost | place: Sweden... | reverse complement strand
GAGTCGAGATGGGAACGGGAGGTTCCTTCCTTTAAACTTCCTTTACCACGCCCCAGTAAACGTCCAGTCTTTTGCCGAGGTAAAGTTTCACGGCTTTCACGAGCACGCCGGCTTCGAGTTCCTGGCCGCGGGCGATGAGGTCCTTTAGTTCCATGCCGGGGCGGGTGTGAAACGAACCTTGGGCGATGATCGGCCCCTCGTCCAGCCGCATGGAAACGAAGTGCGCCGTGACCCCGACAATTTTCACACCGCCTTCGTAGGCTTGGCGGTAGGCCTGCGGACCGGGAAAACTTGGCAGCAGCGACGGATGAATGTTGATGATTTTGTTTTTGTATCGCCACACAAAGTTTGGCGAGAGGATTTTCATGAAGCGCGCGAGCACGATGAAATCAATCTGGTGTTCCTCGATCAAACTCAATGCCCGGGCTTCGGCCTGCGCACGGTCATTCCACGGAATCTGCACGAACGGCAGTCTGTTTTTCCGCGCGAGCGGGGCCAGCTCGGGGCGGTTGGAAATGACGACGACGGGATCGGCCTTGAACTGCCGGCGGTGATGTGCGGTCATGAGCGCCTCGAAACAATGCGTTTCCTTGGTCACCATGATGGCAAAGCGCTGGCGGCGGTTCGGTTCGGTGAAGCGCACCTTGATTTCCATGCCGAGCCGGCGGGCCAGGGTTTCCAGCCCGGTGCGCAGCTTGGCGGCGTTGCAATCCGCCGGGCGCCAGGAAGCCTGGAGGGTCATGCTGAACTGGCCGCGGGTGACCTGCTCTTCGAGTGCTTCGATGTTGGCGTGTTGCTCGAACAAAAAGGCGGTGACGCGGGCAACGACGCCGGTTTTGTCCTGGCCGATGACGGTGATGGTGGCAAATTGTTTCATGCAGGAGCAGGAAATAGCGAATTTCCGCGCAAATTGCACGAATTAAGGTGGCGTATTGTTTGCTTGAATTATTTGATATAAACCGCAACTTTCCCGGCCTTTCGCTGTTAAACGAAAGGCAATGAAGCAGAAGGAAACATATGGCTTTTAGCCCGGTCAAGAACCTCGTGGCATCGGTTGCCGACGCAACCCCCGTCCAGGTGGACGAGTGGCGCAAGGCGTGGCGTGCCGCTGCGAACGGCGGCTCGGCCGAGCCGTTGCTCGGGTTTATTGCCCGGGAGCGCGGCCTGACCGACGAGGCGTTTCTCCAGAAACTGGCGCTAACGCTTGGCTGGCCGTTTTTGGACCTGCCCAAACACACGACCCCGGCCGAGGCGCGGAACAAACTCTCCACCAAGATCGCGTTTCAATATTCCGTGCTGCCCGCGGATGTGATTGACGGTGCGCTCCAGGTGGTGGTCGGCGATCCGTTTGACGCGGCGATGATGAACGCCGTGAGGTTTGACGCGCGCATGCCGGTGCAATTCGCCCTGGCGCCAAAAAACGAGATCGAGAAGGCGTTAAAAAAATATTACGGCGTCGGCGCGGAAACGATGGACGAAATGGGCGAGGGCGAGGCGCTGGACCTCGATATCGCCAGCGACAAGGAAATCACCGAGGACGACCAGGAGGCGAGCGTCATCAAGTTCGTCAACCAGGTGATCTGGGAGGCGCACAAGGACCGCGCGACGGACATCCATTTCGAACCAGCCGAGGACGAGCTGCGCATCCGTTACCGCATTGACGGCATCCTGCACCAGACGCCGATGCCACCGCAACTGAAGCGTTTTCAGGCGGCACTGATTTCCCGCATCAAGGTGATGAGCGGGATGAACATCTCCGAAAAGCGCCTGCCGCAGGACGGCCGCATCAACGTCCGCATCAAGGGCGAGGAAATTGACATCCGCGTTTCCACCGTGCCGACCGTTTACGGCGAGAGCGTTTCGCTGCGCTTGCTGACGCGCGGGAAGATTTTCCTGAGCCTGGACAAGCTTGGCTTTTCGCAGTTGGAAGAGACGGCCATCCGCGAAATCATCGTCAAGCCGCACGGCATTTTCCTGGTCACCGGCCCGACCGGTTCCGGCAAATCCACCTCGCTCTACGCGTTTTTGAGCGCCATCAACTCGGTCCATAAACGCATCATCACGATCGAGGAGCCGGTGGAATACGAACTCAAGGGCATCAACCAGATTGCCGTGCGGACGGAAATCGGCCTGACCTTCGCGATGGGTTTGCGCCACATTTTGCGCCAGGACCCGAACGTGGTGATGGTCGGGGAAATCCGCGACCAGGAAACGGCGGAAATCGCCATCCGCGCCTCGCTGACCGGGCATCTGGTGTTCAGCACCCTGCACACGAATGACGCGCCGAGCGCATTTACGCGGTTGATTGACATGGGGATCGAGCCGTTCCTGGTGGCGTCATCGGTCGAGGCCGTCATGGCGCAACGCCTGATCCGCACCATCTGCCCGCATTGCAAGACCGAGCAGAAGGTGGACACGGATTACCTGCGGCGCATCGGCTTTCCCGAGGATGAGATCGGCACGGCGAAATTCTGGCATGGCGCCGGGTGCGAAGAGTGCCGCCAGCAGGGTTACCAGGGCCGCAAAGGCATCTATGAATTGCTCATTGTCAGCGAAGCCATCCGTCCGCTCATCATGAACCGCTCGTCGGCCACCACCATCGCCCAGCGCGCGATGGATGCCGGCATGCGCACGCTCCGCACCGACGGCTGGAACAAGGTGAAGGCGGGGGTCACCACCATCGAAGAGGTCTTGCGGGTCACGCAGATGGAAGAACATCTGGAGGCGTTGAGCGGCGGCGAACGCACGCAATTCATCACCCGGAGTTAACGAAAGCTTTTTCATGGCCCGCTGGCATTCCTGCAACATCCTGCAAATTGCATCCGACGCGAACCGCCTCTGGCAGCTCGACGCCAAGGGGGGCGGTTTCGCGCTGAACCGCGAGCATCGCGGCAAGCTGGATGAACCGTTGCCGTCCAGAATGGTGGCAAAATCCTGGAGTTCGCTGTGGCAGCCCCGGTTGAACGTGGCCTGGCTGCCGCCGGAAAATGTTTTTCTGCGCGTCATCGAACTGCCCAAGAGCAGTTTTGAAGAGACGCTGGCCATGGTGGAGCTGCAATTGGAAAAGCTTTCCCCGATGCCGTTGACGCAGATCGTGTGGACGATCCATGTTTTGTCACAGCATGGCCAAGCGGCGCGCCCAAGCGAAACGGAGACGAAGGCCGGGGATGCGGCTGCCACCGAGCCGAAACCGGAGGATTTGCAAACCGTGGTCGTGGTCATCGCCGAGCGCAACGTCGTTGAAGATTTTCTCGGCAAGCTCGAAGGCCGCGGTTACCTCGCCGACCGGCTGGAAGTGCCGATGCTGGACCAACTGGAATCCACACCGGCGACGGAAGACGGTGCCTGGATTTATCCCATGGTGCTGGCCGGGCAGAGCACCCTGCTGGTGGCGTGGTGGAGCGGCGGCACGTTGCGGCATTTGAGCTATGTCGTGCTGCCACCGGACGCCGACCGGGTGAAACATTTGAAGAGCCAGCTTGCGCAATTAACCTGGGCCGGCGAACTGGAAGGATGGCTGACCACGTCCTCCCTCCAGTGGCATCTCGTCGCCGATCCCGTCAGTGCCGTGGATTGGGAAAACGCCTTGCGCGAGGCCTTGGGCGAGCCGGTGAACGTCGTGCCGCCGCTGACCCCGGTGGAACTGGCCGGACGCACGGCGCAGCGTGCGGCATTGGCAGGCTCCCACGCGACGTTGCTGCCAGCGGAATTTCCCGTGCGTTATCATCAACAGTTCGTTGATCGTCTCTGGTTGCGCGGACTGGTGACGACCGGGATATTATATGCCATCGGTGTGGCCATTTATCTTGGCGCGGTTGGTCTGCTTGCCGTCCAGACCCACAAGGTGGAGCAGCAACTCGCGGAGCTGAGCGGCAGTTACACGAACACGTTGCAGCTCACGGCGCGTTACAACGTGCTCAAGGAGCGGGAGGAGTTGAAATACGCGGCGTTGGACTGCTGGAAAATTCTCGCGGAGAACCTGCCCGCCGGCATTTCGCTGCAGCGGTTCAGCTTTGCGGACGGCCAGAAGCTTTCGCTCAGCGGCAACACCACGCCGGATCAGATTGACGCTTTGATCACGTTCAACAGCCAGTTGCAAAAGGCCAAGCTTAATGACCATCCGGTGTTCGACATCGAGGGCGGCGACCCGCTGGTTTACCGCCAGGCCAACAAGGTGGTGTCCTGGAATTTCAGCCTCCAGTTGCGGCACACGGAGGAGGCGCCATGAAAAAATACTTCGCGCAACTGCGTCCCCTGGAGCGCCGGCTGGCCGTTGGCGTCCTGGTGATTTTGATTCTGGTGCTGAATTATGTGTTTATCTGGCCGCATTTTTCCGATTGGGGAAACCTGCAGAATCGCCTGGCGGCCGCCCGCCGGGACTTGGCCCGCGACCGGGCGGTGCTGGTGGACACGCCCAACATCGAAAAACAGTTGAAAAACTTGGAAAGCCAGGGCGAATTCGTGTCGCCGGAGGATCAGGGCAACAATTTCATGCGCCTGATTCAATCCCAATCCCAGCAGAGTGGTGTCAGTGTCGGGAGCACGTCGCGGCAGTTGACGCACACGAACGAATTTTTCATCGAACAGGTGCAAAACATCATTGTCACCGCCACGGACGAGCAGCTCGTGGATTTTCTTTACAAGCTCGGTTCCGGTTCCTCGATGATCCGCGTGCGGGACTTGGAGCTCCAGCCGGACGGTCCGCACACGCATCTCAACGCGAGTCTCAGGCTCGTCGCCAGCTATCAAAAAAATCCGGCGCCCGCGGGCGCCCCGGCCAATTCCAGCCCGAAACCAAATCCGTAAAATGAAAACGACCACGCTCGTCCTGATTTTATTTTTAACCAGCCTCGCATCGTGGGCGCAAACGCCCACCAACCCGGCCAGCCCGGCCAGCCTGCGCCGTTTGCCGACCCGGTTCAATTTCCCGACCAATGCACCGGCCGCCAACTCGATGCCGCCGGCCGGTTTTGCAACGCCGGGCCTGCCCACCGCACTCCCGGCCCCCGGCGTCCCGGCCAATGCGCCGTCCCTGCCGGGCACTCCCGCCGCTCCGGATGCCAGCGCGCCGCCTGAAGAAATGATTCCCGCCGGCAACATCAATTTTCAGGGTGTGGATGTGAACCAGGTGCTGGATGTTTACGCGAAGCTGGTCGGGCGCACGCTGTTGCGCGCCGGATTGCCGGCGGCACAGATCGTTTTGCGCACGGAAACGCCGTTGACCAAGAGTGAGGCGATTCAGGCCTTGCAGGCGGTGCTTGCGCTCAACGGCATTTCGGTCATCAACATCGGCGACAAATTTGTGAAAGTGGTGTCCACGGGTGACGCGAATTCGACCGGCGCGGAATTTAACGACATGGATGCGTCTCAACTGCCGGATCTGGGGACTTATGTGACCCACATCGTCCAGTTGAAGAACATTAAGCCCAGCGAGATGGTGCCCATCATTCAGCCGTTTGCGAAGCTGGCCAATTCCATCCTGCCGATTGACAGCAATGGCATCCTGGTGCTGCGCGACAACGCGGAAAATGTGAAGCGCATGCTGGAGATGATTGACCGGGTGGATGTGTCCGTGCCGGCGGAATACATCTCGGAAGTCATCCCGATTAAATATGCGCTGGCCGATGACATTGCCAGTGCGTTGAACAGCCTCGGTGGCACCGGCGGCGGCAGCACGGTCAGCATCGGCGGTTCATCGGCGGCCGGCGGCACCACTGGCGGCAACGGGCTTCGCGCGCCGGGCGCCACCACCGGCACGTCCGGAGTGGGCGGCGCCTTGCAAGGCAGCGGCTTTGGCGGCGGCAGTCAGAATTACAGCCAACAACAGCGGCCGCTGGGCGGGACGACGGCCAATGGCACACCGGCAACCGGCACGACTTTCCAGCAGCGGTTGCAATCCATCATTCAACGCGCTTCGTCGGGAACCGGGGGGCAGCAGGATCAGATCCAGGTTTTTGGCCAGACGAAAATCATTGCCGACGCGCGGAGCAATTCACTGCTTATTTTCGCAACGCGGGCGGACATGGATCGGATCAAGGCCGTAATCGAAAAACTGGACGTGCTGTTGTCACAAGTGCTCATCGAATCGGTCATCATGGAGGTGTCACTGGACAAGTCGCTCAATATTGGCGTTTCGGCCGTCCAAAATCCGAGCGCAATCAATGTCAACAGTTTTAAGGGCACGGGCGGCTACAACAACGGCCAGTCATTTTTCAGCTTTGTCACCAACGGATTGAGCGCCGTCGGGACAAATGTAACCTCCAGCCTGGCCGGCGGGTTCAGTTATTTCGGCGAGATCGGAAACGCCGACTATGATGTGGCGATTCAGGCGGCGGCGGCCGATAACAACATCAGCATCATTCAGAAACCGCGGATCCAAACTTTTCAGGCGCAGAAAGCTTCATTCTTCGTCGGCCAGACCGTGCCCTACGTCACTGGCAGCACGTACGGCAGCGCTTATGGCAACAGCTCTTCCTATTCCCAGTTGTCCGTCGGTGTGGAACTGGACGTCACGCCCTTCATCAATCCCGATGGCCTGGTGGTGATGGAAATCAACGAGGAAATTGACGACATCAACGGTGCGACCTTCATTCAAGGTGTGGGCAACGTGCCCAACACGGACAAACGGACGCTCTCCTCTGAGGTTGCCGTCAAAGACCGCGACACCATCATCCTCGGCGGGGCCATTCGTTCGCAAAAAACCGCCAACAACAGCGGCGTTCCCCTGTTGATGGACATTCCCATACTTGGAGCTTTGTTCAGTTCGAGGGTCTCGGACAAAACCCGTGACGAGTTACTGGTGCTGATGCGCCCGACAGTTTTGAAGACGCCCGAACTGGCGGCCATACAGGCCAAGAAGGAGGAATCACGGTTGCCGGGCATTGCCAATGCGGAGGCGAAGGACAACGAGGAACAGCGCAAGCAGGTTGAAGCGGAAAACCGGGCCGAAAGAATCGCCGCGCAAAAAGAGGCGCAACGGGAGGCCAAGGCCAGGCAATATGATTCCACCCTGCCCCCGACGGCCACTCCGACGGGTAACAGCGGCACCAACGAACCCGATCCCAACGCCGGGTGGCATTGATTTTAATTTTCCGGCGGCGCGTTCGTTTCCGAGCCGCTGCCGGGAAATATTTCCTCCAAGGTGTGCAGCGGGTGCAATGGCATCAGCAGAAGTTTGGGGACATAAACCGGGTCGCTCGTTGGATTTTTCAGCGTGCCGGTGACTTGATACTCGAACAGTTTGCTCACCGGCCATAGCACCGTGCTGACCACCGGGCCAACCACCCAGGTGTCCCGCAGCAACTGCGCGGTGACCCGCGCATGGACGTTCTGTTTCAAATCCACCGTGCCCATGTATTCCAGCCGCATCATGGTCGAGCGGATTTCCAGGGAGTCCGTGTAAAACACGCCGTTGGTGATGGAAAATTTCGCCGTCGCGTCGGTCGCACGGCTGTTGCCCAGGCCCGGTGAAACCGTGTTCAGCACCGGCGAGATGACGCCGAAAATCGGAATGTCCCAAAGCAGCCCGTCGTGGAGTTTCGCATGGCCGTAGCCCGCCCAGGTGTCCCAATTCCGGGAATCCGCGTTCGTCACGACGAACTGTCCGGCCAGGGTGCCTTCGAGCAGGTTGGTCGGCGACGACAAATCCGTCGCCAGTGAATGAAGATTCACATTCGTCACGTCCACGGCAAACTGGTAATCCGCGCCCTCATGCGGCACCTGAAAATCAAAATTTGCAAACCCGTTTGCGCTCCCGCCGTAAAATGCCGCGGTCACATTGGTCAAAATCAGCGACTGATTTTGCCAGTAAATGGTGCCGACAATGTTTGTCGTCTTGAGCTTCATCCATTCAAAGTCTGTGGCCTTGATGACGTCAAACCGCATGTCCACGTCCGCCATGTCGTGTCCGCCGTTCATGTCATGCATTGGCAGCTGGCCGTTCACCCGTGCCATGGGTGGCTGCAGGAAACGATAAGGCTCCACCATCCGCCCCGTCTTCGGCCCGATGGCGCGCGCCACCGGCTCCGGGTCGGCCATGCTGAAACCGTTCGTGAAAAAAATCAGCCGCGAGTTAAAATCCAGGGTCACCTTGTCGGCCGTCATCATCTGTGCGCCGGTGTGCATCAGCGGATTTATTAACTCCAGCACCCGGTTGGTGTAATTCAACACCGACACCACATCGCCAAACGCCTGGCCGCGCACCGCAAAGTTCGTCAACGCCGCGTATCCGTTTGCCGCGATGCTGTCGTAATCGTACAAACGCCCGCCCGCATCCAGGTCCAAAGCCAGCGGCTCGGTGAGCTGCACAATCTCCAGGGCATGGGCGGCGTTGCTGGCTGTCAAAAACGGCCGGGCGATTTCCGGATCCAGCGCGCCGTGAATGTGCCAGTGGTAAATCTTGGTCGCATCGTCCTCGCTGCCGTTCAATTCCAGCCGGCTCTTCGATTTCAAGATCACCAGATCGGGCAGTTGCCACACGAGATTCGAGTAGGAGAAACGGGTTCGTGCCGAATCAATTATGACCTCGCTGACCCGGCCGTTGGTCATGGCCACACAACCGGCCAGTTGAATGGACGGCTGCACTTCTATGCGCCAATCCGGTGCCGGGTTGGTCCAAGCGGGCAGAATCAACGAACCTTGGGCCTGCAACGAGGGCGGCTGGGCCCACGAAAAATCCGCCAGCCGTTCGCGCGTTTTATCCGTCAACACGCCGGCAATGGCGTGGAGGTCAAAGCACGAGGAGTTGGTGAAGGTGAATTCGCGCGTGGCAATGTTCAACCGCGCCGCGGCGCTGAGCTGGCCGCCGCCCAGTGCGGCTGACAGTTGGGTGACCGCCAGTTCGGGCGCCTGCCATAGTCCGCTGCAGACCACCGCCCCCGTGTTCAGTTTTTCGGATTGCACACCTCCGATGTTCGCCGTCCAGGTCAGCCGGCACGGCAAAGCATTGGTCCACCAGGCCAGCGACGGATCGGCACTGACTGGCGTCCCGGCGGGAGCGGTGAGATTGGCGGTTAGTTGGACATCGTGTGCGCTGCCCCAGGGCGATTGAACCGAGGGCGCATTCACGTTCAGCCAGACTGCAAAAGAATGAACGTCCCGCGCATCACCCTTCACGACCAGGCTTAATCGCGGCTTGCCGGCAAAATGAATCCGGTCGAGCGCCTCGGAGAAATCCTGCAGGCGCTGCTGCCAGGTCGCGCGGCTGGCGGACGGTTGGCCCTGAAAAATATCCCAGTTGCGGATTTCTGGAGCGTGTAAAATGTCTCCGGATGACGTGATCTCCGTGCCCGCAAAATCAGCCCGGAAATGGTCGAGCGACCAGGTGTCGTTGGTTTGGAAGCGCAAGTCCGTCTGAATGTTGTTGAGCAGCAGCGCATTGGTCGGTGTGATCGGCCAGACCAGTTTGCCCTGTCGTAAGATGAGCCCGTCAATCTGCCATTGCCGGTGCAGCAGGGCGCGGTGATTCAGTTGCAGTTGAATTTCGGCCAGCGAAAACACCGGCTCTCCGGTCGCACCGGTGCGGCCGATGCGGGCGTTCTCCATGACCAGCCCGCGCACGAAGCGCAGGCGCATCCGGGTGAATTCCAGATCAATCCCGTGCGTCTGCAGCGTTTCCACCAGCCGCGTTTTCAAAAAATCCGGCAGGCCGATGCGATTGAGCCAGAGCAGGGCGCAAAGCACCATGAACACCGCCACCAGCACGGTGATGCGACACCAGCGAAAGCCGGTGCGGCACTTCCGCCAGAATCCGGTTTGCCAGGACATATCAGGGTACGTTTGCCGGAATGGTGAGATAACTCAAGACGAACTGGTAAAGCACCGGCGGAAAGACGAACGCCCAGCGCTCGCCGTCCAGCGTCACCGCGGCCAGCGCGGTGTTCGCGGAGGGAAGCTCCGTGCCGAAATCCACGGTGTATTTGGAACCGTTCTTGAGTTCGACGGTGATGGAAAGATTGTCTGGCTTGAGCCCGAATTTTTCCGGTTCCGTCACGTTGCGCCCCACCCAGCCGGCGGCGGTCAACTGACCCAGCCGGTAGGCCGCCTCCTCGAGGGCCGGCGGATTGATCATCCCCTGCGACCCGGCGGCGAGCGACCATTTGTTAACGCCGTTGTGGACGATTTGCCGTGTCTTGCCGTTCTGGTGAAGCGTGATTTGCACTACGTCGGTGTTGGTCAGGTTCCAAATGTGGCGTTCGCGAAATTCCCAGGCAGTTTCCGGCAACCGGTTGAAATCCCCTGCTGCGATCGCATAAATAAAATCCTCATCGGCGCGCCGGACAAAGACTGTGTTGTTTTGGTTGGTGCCGAAGGAGAGTTGCACCAGGACGCTGTTGGTGTCATCGGTCGCCGAGCGCAGGGTAATCTGCCGCGATGGTGTATCCAGCCCGTAGGCGGGCAGGTCCGCCGCAGTCACAACATCCTTTACAAATCCCGCTTCGGGAATGCGCAAGCCGGCGAGAATCTTGATGAACAGCTCCACGTTCTCGGCGTCCACGGGAAATTTTTCACCGGCGATCCTCCAATCGTTCGAGCCTTGCTGTTGCAGGGTGAAGTCCGTCGGGCCATGCACTTCGATTTCCGCCACCGGCGCGGTCAATTCCAACAGGTGCGAGTCGCGAAAATAGTTCACCGAGGAGCGCCACGGCGTCAATGGTTCCTTGGCCGTTGTGACGACCGCGTTCCAGGCTTCGCGCTTGGCATAAACCTGCGTTGGATCATTCGTCGGGCTTTTGCCGATGTGAAGCGCGGAAACAAAGTTCGTGCCGTGGCCCAGCCACAGGTCCAGGTCGGCGGGCTGCAATCCGAACGAGGTCAAATCGGCCCTGGGATCGTCGGTGATGAATTGGGTGACGCGCGCAGTCTGCAGATGTTGCAGTGCGTCGGTGATGCGGTCGGCATCGGCGCGGGCGGGAAACGGGCGGACCATGCGCCAGAAGTGGTTTGTGGCGTCGCACCGCAATTCAATGGATTTGGTGCCGTTGGTCAACACGATCCAATCCAGGCCGTTGTTGTTTGCCTCCACCAGCGTGGTGTCGCGCCAGTCATTGGCCAAGTGCGGAATGAATTTGAGCCAGTCGGCGTCGGCCACAAAGGCACCGTCCAGGCCGACCACGCGCAGGAAGACCTGGTCTCCGGGCGGGGTTTTGTTTCCGATCAAGAGCTGCCGGCGGTCGTCGTCAGACTCAATGACGAGCTTGACCGGGGGCGTTTCAAAGCCGAATTCCACATCGGCATTGTGGTGGTTGCGGAGTTCGGCGGCGCTGATGCGGGTGGCAGGCGCGAGCTTTTGAAGCGCATCCAGCAGGGCTTCGATGGCGGCCGGTTGCGCGGGATAGGCCATGGGTTTGGTCAGCAGCCAGGCGTTGTTCGTGCGGTCGGCGCGGATTTCCAGCGCATCGGACGGAATCACTTGAATGCTGGTGACGTCAGCGGGCCGCAATCCCGGCAGGACAGTGGAGGACCTGGGGGCGGCCGGCTGCAGATAATGTTCACTGACAAAAATCAACGCGCACAGCGCCGCGGCGATTGCAAACCAGATTCCAGTGGTCTTTGAATTCATTATTTTCTCCTGGCCAGCCAGACCAGGCAGCCGAACAGCAGCACCGCGCCCGGCAACGCCCCCAGCAACAGCCAGCGGACTTCGCGTTGCTGGGTCCTGGTCATCAACAACCGAAATTCTGTGACCGGGCGCGGTCCAATGCCCTGGAGCAGCGCGGTGCGGTCCAGCAGCCAGTTGGCGGCATAGCCGACAAAATCGCGGTTGGCACCGGACTCGATCTGGCGGTTGCCGAGGAAAAACGAATCGCCCACGACCAACATGCGCGTGGTGCCGCGGGCATTGGCGACACCCGCCACGGCCTTTTGTTCAACCGCGGCCATGAGCGGATAACTGTGCGGTGCATCTCCGGGTTCCCCCGCCAAAGTGGACAAAGGACCGGAGAACGCCAGCTCATCCACCTGCGGCGCGTCGGCGGGCGGATTCTTCCAATCCACGGCGCTGATGGGCCGCGGCAGGATCAGTTGCAGCGCCAGTTGCGTCAGCGGATTGACCACGGGATGCTGGCTGAAGTTGTAAACGATCACGTCCTGGCCGGAAGTTGTGTTTTTCGGGTCCCGCACAACGTCGTTGCCGACGTTCACGCCCCAACGTGTCAAGATGGGTTCCAGGCCGGTCGGATGCTTGATGGAAAAATAATTGAACAACGCAAACAGTCTTCCCCCTTGGGAAAGATACTGGTCGATTTTTTGAAGCTCGGTTTCGGAAAACTCCGTTCGCGGACCGGCGATGATGAGCAGGTTGCAATCCACCGGCACGGCACTGTCGCCAAACAATTGAAGCGGCTTCACATTGATGTAACTTTGATTCAAAACGGAGGCGAATTTCAGATACCCCATCTCGTCCGTGTCATCGAGCGCCGGTTCGCCGTGGCCCTGCAAGAAATAAGCCTTGAAGGGATTGGGACTGGTCACGGCGAGCAGCATGGCGGTGAACATTTGCTCCCCCTGGAAGGCGATGGGTTTGCGGCGGAATTCCCGCTCCTTTTCATTGGGAACCTGCTCCAGCTTGACCTTGGTCAGCGCGTTGCCGTCGGTGATCTTGATCCGGCCGTCGCTGTCAAAAATGACCAGGTTCTTGTCCGTTGGCGCATTGAGCTTGTATTGCTCCTTGATCTTCTGCGCCTCGCCGGCGTCCCGCACGTAATCCACCGTGTTGACGGAAATCCGCGGATTCACCGAGCGATACTCGTTCAACAAGGCAACAATATCTGGATAAAAATTGTCCTGCTTGTCATAATAAAGCGTCACGCTCACCTGGTTGGTCAGCGACTTGAGGATGTCCGTGGTCTGGGAGGACAACTGGACGCGCGTCTGCGAACTGAGATAAAACCGGCCATAGAGGTGGGGGCGGGCGGCGAGATAATTGGCCATGACCACGACCGCCAGCACCAGCGCCGTGCGCAACACCACGTCGAAGCCGATTTTCCACCGGTGGCCCGGAGAAAAGCTGGGTTGGGATGGGGGAATGGTCGGCATTTATTTCCAGCGCCGGCTTTCCACCACGCGCAAGGTCAGGAACAGAAAGAAAAATGTCAGGCTGATGTAAAAGACGACCGCGCGTGTGTCCACCACGCCGCGGGCGAAATCATTCATCTGGTCGAACAAGCCGAAGTAGGACAGAGCCTGCGTTTGCCATTGCGCGGCCACGGGAATGGCTTTGGCCAGAAAACCCAGTGAAAACAGGGCCATTCCCAATACAAAGCTGATCATGGCCGCCACCATTTGGGAACGCGAAATCGCCGAGGCGAAGCAGCCCAGCGACAAAAACAGGCAGCCGACCAGAAACAGGCCCAGATACGTGCCGCCCACCGTGCCCGCGTCCAGCGTGCCTGGCTGGTTGGTAAAATGCCGCACCACAAAGAGGCAGACGAGCATCGGCAGCCACATCAGCGTGTAAAACACAATCGCCGAGGCAAATTTCGCCCCGACCACCTGGAGGTCGCTCACGGAGGTCGTCATCAGCGTTTCATACGTGCCGGAGAATTTTTCCAGCGCGAAGAGCCGCATGGTGATGACCGGCGTCGCCAGCAGCACGATGAGCCAGAAAAAATAGGTGCCGTAAAACATTTCCGTCACGGGAACGGTGGAGGGATCGCTGCCCAGGTTGGTCATCAGCACCACAAAGCTGAGCCCGATCAACAGCGTCACGGCTGCAATGATCACGTAGCCGCTGAGCGAAACGAAGAAGGTCGCCAGTTCCCGGCGCAGGAGGGTCCAGAAAATGCGCATCAGTTTTCTTCCTCCTCAGTCGGCCGGGTGACCTGCACGTAAATGTCCTCCAGTGAATGGCGGCTGCGCGTCAGCTCACGCACAATCCAACCACGTTCCAGCGCCAGCGCAAAAATGGCCGGGCGCAGATCGTATCCGTCCCGTGGCGTCAGCGCGCAGCGCTGGAACTCGCCGTCCGTCGGCGACACGTCGAATTGCTCAACCCCGGGCATGGACGAAAAACATTCGCGCAACGCGTCGGCCGGGGCGGCGATTTCGGCGATGATCTGGCTGCCGCCGGCCATCAGGCTCTGCAAATTGTCGGGCGTGTCGGCGGCCCGGATTTTTCCGTCCAGCATGATGAGCACCCGGCCGCACATCATTTCCACTTCCGGCAGAATATGCGTCGAAATCAGCACCGTGTGTTTTTTGGCGAGGCTTTTGATCAACTGCCGCACCGAGCGGATCTGGTGCGGATCCAGGCCGATGGTCGGTTCGTCCAAAATGATCAATTCCGGTTCATGCACCAGCGCGTCCGCCAGCCCGACCCGCTGCTTGTAACCCTTGGAAAGCTGGCCGATGATGCGGCGGCCCACCTCCGTCAGGCCGCATTGCTCCATCACCGTCGTCACCCGCTCGCGGGAACGCCGCCAGCCGAGGCCCTTGAGCCGCGCGCGAAATTTCAGGTATTCCCGCACCCGCATTTCCGGGTACAACGGGTTATTTTCCGGCATGTAACCGATGCGACGCCGGACTTCATCCGACTGGTGGAACACGTCAAAGCCGGCGACGCGCACGGTGCCGGATGTGGCCGGCATGAAACACGAAAGAATCCGCATGGTCGTGCTTTTGCCCGCGCCGTTCGGTCCCAGCAAACCGACAATTTCGCCGCGGTTGACCGTGAACGAAATGCCCGCCACCGCCGTGCGGCCGGCGTAGCGTTTGGTCATGTTCGTCACTTCAATCATTGCCTGTTCATCCGTTGGAATACTGGGTGGAGTCTAGCAGGAAATTACAAATTCCGGCCAACAAATATTCCGCCACCAAAAAGCAAAAAGCCTTCCATGATTATTAACCGTCAAAACCGCCGTTGGATGCGATCAAAATTATCCGTGCCGGCTTGACTTTGCTCAAATACAGGCGCAAAAGCAATCCGCAGTGTCTCCGCTGACCGAAAATTTTTACGCCGGCTGGCGCCTGCGTTCGGACCTGTCGAACGTGTTGCGCGACGAAAACCGCCCGCCGCCGGAACGCCTGCTTCAGGCCATCTGGCGTCATCAACGCCTGCATCGCGACCGGCTCCAAACGGCGGATGGCCAGACCGTCCGCGTTTTGCATCCCGGCTTTGTTAGTGTTGAAGGCGGGCCGGATTTTCGCGACGCAGTAATCCAAATCGGTGACGCCGCGCCCTGTTCCGGCGATGTGGAAATTGACTTGTGCGTTGGCGGCTGGCGTGCCCATGGCCATGACCGCAGCCCGGCCTTTGAGAATGTCCTGCTTCACGTTGTTTGGGACGGTGCGCGGTCGTTGCCGGGCGCGCCGCCCATCCTGCCGTTGGTTCATTCGCTGGATGCGCCATTGGCCGAACTGGCCGTGTGGCTGGAAAATGAATCACCGCGCGTCCTGCCTGAAAATTTGCGCGGCCAATGTTGCGCGGTGTTGAGTGAATTGGAGGAACCGCTCCAAACCAGGCTTCTGGACTCGGCCGCGCGTGTCCGTTTTCAGGCCAAAGCCGAACAGTTTCGCACCCGTGCCCGGCACGTGGGCTGGGAACAATCGTTGTGGGAAGGCCTGTTCCGCGCTCTCGGCTACAAACATAACGCTTGGCCGATGCAAAACCTCGCCGAATCCCGTTTGCGCTGGCAATCCGGCGCAGAGTCAGCGTTCGCCCTGCAAGCCCGGCTGTTCGGCATCAGCGGACTGTTGCCGGTGGAACTGCCTCGCATGTCGGCAGGCCGCGATTCTTATCTGCGCCGGTTGTGGGATCGCTGGTGGCGGGAGCGTGATGAGTTCAGCGATTGCATTTTACCGCGCACCATCTGGAAATTTCACGGCTTGCGTCCGGCCAATCATCCGCAACGCCGGCTCGCGCTGATGGCGCACTGGCTGGCGGCGGGCGATTTGATTCAAAAACTGGAAACCTGGTGTGCGATGGAAATTTCAGAAGACAGGATCGGACCCGCTAGACTGGTTGATTCATTGCGCGAAATCCTTCAGGTTGGGTCCGACGAATTTTGGTCGTGGCACTGGACGTTCCGGTCGGCGCGGCTGAAAAGGCCGCAACCGCTGCTCGGCGATGCCCGGGTGACGGACCTGGCGGTCAATGTGATTTTGCCCTGGCTTTGGACGCGCGCCGCCGAAGGTAAAAACGAAAACCTCCAGCGGGTCACTGAACAACGTTATGCCGTCTGGCCGAAAGCGGAGGATAATTCCATTTTGAAACTCGCGCGCCAGCGTTTGTTGGGGAACGGCCGAAGCCGGGCGTTGCGGAGCGCTTCTGCGCAACAGGGATTGATTCAAATCACCCGCGACTTTTGCGAACACTCGAACGCAATCTGCAAGAACTGCCGGTTCCCAGAGTGGGTTCGCAATTGGCGTGCGTCCGAAGCCTAAAGTGCCAGTGTCCGCCCGGATCTGCCGGTTACTTCGCTTCAACATTGGCGACCGAATCGTTCAATTCACCGGACGGGGCTTCCTCGGCGGCTGGCGCCTTGGTTTTCGAGGCGGCGGAATGGGAGGATTTATGATTGTCCGATGGTTCCGGACCTTCCTCGATTTGATGCGGGTTCTTGGCGCGCTTGTTGCGCGGCAGCGGGCTGACCATCACGTTGATGCCGCGACCGATGAGCTTCGGCGGAAAATCGGGATGGCCGAAGGGTGCGATTTCACCAAGAAACTTGTTGATGACCTGAAAGCCGACCTCCGTGTGCGCCATTTCGCGGCCGCGGAATTTGAGGGCGACCTTCACCTTCATGTCCTCGCAGAGAAAATTCACGGCGTGCATGACCTTGATGCCAAGGTCGTGCGGGTCAATGCGGGGACTTAACTGCACTTCCTTCACGGTCGAGGCGTGCTGGTGCTTCTTGGAATCCTTTTCCTTCTTGGCCTGTTCGTAACGGTACTTGCCGAAGTCCACCAGCCGGCAAACCGGCGGGGTGGCGGTGGCGGCGATCTCGACGAGGTCCACGCCGTTTTGTCGCGCGAGATTGATCGCCTCGTTCAGCGAGATGACGCCGAGCTGTTTGCCGTCAACTCCAATGACCCGCACTTCGCGGGCGCGGATTTTGCCGTTGACCCGGACAAATGAAGCAGGAGAAAAGCTGCGTGGAGTAAAAGGGCGGCTCAAGACACCCTCGTCGGTTGTGGCATGACTGTAGTTTTTCGCATCAAGCAAACTGGCACGGCCAGTTCAAAATCTGCCGTAAATTTAAGCATTTTGGGTGGATAAGCAAGTAAAAATTGGCGGTAAGTTCAATTAAATCAGTGCTGGGGCTGGATGGCCTTGAGCGCAGCTTCGTAAACCTGCTTTAACGGTATCTGGCTTTGTGTCGCCAGCTTTTTGCACGATTCAAACTCCGGCGCGGCCTGGACCGCTTTTCCATTGAGCCGGCCGATTTTCACGATGACTTCGCCGAACGGGGTCTTGACCCGGGTGAATTCGCGCCGCAGCTTGCGCCGTTCCGCGACCGTCCGCCGGACACCGAACGCGCTCGTTTCGCGCAAGATCAGTTTGCTGAATTTGTCAGCCTCGGCCTCCGCGCAGAGAACCGTGAGCAACACCCCGGGCCGGTTCTTCTTCATCTGAACCGGGGTGTGAAAAACATCCAGCGCACCTGCGGCCAATGCCGTTTCGACAAACTGGCCGAGAATTTCACCGCCGACGTCGTCGAGGTTGGTTTCGAGCACGGCAACGCGATCAGTTTCCCAATCTAAAACTTTGGACTTTGAACTTTGGGTTTTGGACTCGCTGCCCAACACCGCGCGCAGCACATTAGGCCGCGTCTGGTTGTCGCGGGTGCCGAGTCCAAAACCAATTTTTTCCGCGATCAGGTTCTGCATCGGCCCGAAACGCTCGACGAATTCCGCCAACAACGCCGCGCCTGTAGGCGTGACCAGTTCGTGCGGCTCGTCGCATTGCGTCACCCCGACGCCGCGGGCGCCGAGAATGGCGAGTGTTGCCGGGGCGGGAACCGGAAAGCGGCCATGCGCACAATCCACCCAGCCGGTGCCTTCGACGACCCGCGCCGCCAGCACGCGCGGTTTGCCCAGCAATTCCAGTGCGATGCACGCACCAACAATATCCACGATCGAATCCACCGCTCCGACTTCATGGAAGTGAACTTTTTCCGGCGACATTCCGTGGATTTTTCCCTCGGCTTCGGCGATGCGTTGAAAGACAGCGACGGATTTTTTCTTCACCCACGGGGACAATTTACTTTTCGAAATGAGTTTCCCGATTTCGGCAAACGTCCGGTTTTCGTCGTGATCATGGCTGTGCCCGTGTTCATGATGTCCGTGGGCATGGTGATGATCATGGTCATCGGTCAGATGGACATCCAGTTTCACGCCTTCGATGCCGGATTTTTGTTTGCGCGCGATGTGGAGATGATAGCCGCCAAGTTTCAACTTCTTCAGCTCCAGTTCCAGTTTGCGGGCATCCACGCCCAGGTGGAGCAATGCGCCGATGAACATGTCGCCGCTGATGCCGCTGAAGATATCGAGATAAAGCGTTTTCATTTGTCCGCCAGCGAATTGATCTGGCTCGCGGCGTAACCGGCGCCAAAACCGTTGTCAATGTTCACCACCGTCACGCCGCTGCCGCAACTGTTCAACATGCCGAGCAGGGCCGCAATGCCGCCAAAGCTCGCGCCGTAACCGATGCTGGTCGGCACGGCGATGACCGGTTTGGACACCAGCCCGGCGACGACGCTGGGCAACGCGCCTTCCATGCCGGCCACGACAACGAGTACGTTGGCGCGCTGGAGGTTTTCCGACTTGGCCAGCAGCCGGTGCAATCCGGCCACGCCAACATCATAAATTCGTTCGGCGCGGTTGCCCATGATTTCCGCCGTGACCGCTGCTTCTTCGGCCACCGGCAAATCGCTGGTGCCGGCACAAATGATACCGATGATGCCCGGGCGTTTGGGCAGCGGGGATTTCTCAATCGTCACGCAACGGGCGATTTCGTGGTGCATGGCGCGCTTGAATTTTTTGCGCAGGATGCGGGCATGGGCATCGGTGATGCGGGTGATGAGCACGCGTGATTCAGACGCCAGGATTCTGGCGGCGATCTTGACGACCTGTTCCGGCGTTTTGCCGCCGCCGAAAATGACCTCGGGAAAACCCTTGCGAAGCGCGCGGTGGGTGTCCACTTGGGCGAAGCCGAGGTCGGCCACGGGCGCCGCCTGAAAGGCCCGGAGGACCTTGTCCCGGCTCACGCCACCCGCGCGGAATTTCTCCAGCAGTTGAACCGCCTCAGTAATAGTCACAATCAAATAATATGAAGTTCCGTGAACCGGTCACGGCAAATTTATCTGCGTTCCGCCATGGCGGAACGCCTGCACACTGCGCACGAAATCGTCGGGCACACCAAAGTCGAACCGTTCCGCCGCGGTCATCTCCAGGGCCAGATACCCTTCGCGCTGCCGCTGGATTTCCTGCGCCCGGGTCAACTGGAATTCACCGTTGTCGCGGACGTTGTTTCGGATCATTTCTTCGAGAATTTCGTAAATGGAGGGCGCCAGCAGGTGCATCCCAAACCAGCCCAGCCAGATTTCCCCGGGCAGGCCGTCCACGCGCAATTTTTCCCGGGCCGTCACCACATCCGGCTTTTCAATGATGAGCGAGACATCAATCAAGCGCTGATTGTCGGCGCGCCGTTGGCCGGCGATGGTGCCGTAGCCTTTCAGTTCGCCGGCGGAAATCCGGTTCACGGCGGAAACCGAACGTCTGTTGGAAACCGCGGCCATCTCGGCCAGTTCCTGGTAGGGCGAAACCGGTTTGCCGCGAAAGAGATGGTCGCCCAGGCCGAGCAGCACGAAATCGCCTCCCGCAAATTTTTGGGTCTGGAAAACCGCGTGGCCATAGCCTTCCTGCTGATGCTGTACCGCGAAGGTCACCCGCCCGGCAAACTTCTTCATCTGTTCCGCCTCGCGCAGCAGCGCGGGATGTTTTTCCAGGCGCTTCAGATAATCGCTGCCCGGCCCGTGCAAGTAGGCGCGCACCATGTCGTCCTCGCCCGGCTGGACGATGATGCAAATTTCCTCGATGCCGGCGGCGTCAAGCTCAAGCAGGTGATAGTGGAACAGCGCCCGGGCGATTCCGTCCGGCCCGACGACCGGAAACAATTCCTTTTTCACGGCATGCGACGCCGGAAAATGGCGCGTGCCCAAGCCGGCGATGGGAATGACGGCTTTGCGCACGATGGGTTTTTTCTGGCCGGTGGCGGAGTTCATGCCGGAGACAACCGCCAGCCGTTGGCGCCAAAGCTGTACCGCCGCGCGCCATACTCGATGGCACCCGGAGAGGTGCCTTCAAAAATATCCGGCATGGATCCGACGCGTCGGGAATATTCCACGGCGATCTGCGGAATATGTTCTTTCAGCGCCTCGATTTTGCCAAAAACCGCCACGGTCCCGCCGGTCCCGCCGCCAGTAATTTTGGCCCCGTAAAGGCCATTTTCCGGACCACGTTTGCGCACGGCCTCGACCAGAAAGTTCACTTCGGGAACCGAAAGCCGGCAATTGTCCCGGTAACTTTCATGTGCGCCATACATCATTTCACCGGCTTCCACACAAGCACGCTCATCGCCGCGGGCGGCCGTTTGCAACGCCGAAATAAAACGCAACACACGCTCATTTTCCCCGATGGGATGCCGGGTTGGCCCGAGGACACGATATGTGGCGTCCGGCTGAACGGTGGTTACCGGGTCATCGTGCGTTTTGTATTTGGCCAGAAATTCGGAACCCAGGATCGTCTCGGGAATCTCCGACTGGTATTCCGATTTTAATTCCGTGGAGGAAACCTCGGTCAGGTATTTGAGCGCCGCGCGGCCGGTGTGGGCGCGGATTTCGTTGATGATTTTTTTTCCCATGAACGCGCCGATACGGACGTTGCCGTAAGCGTTGCCGGCGACCGAATGCCGGACCATCGAGTTGATGCCCACGAAACCGGTGCCGGGTGGAATCTCCACTTCGCCGATAATTTTTCCGGGCTGGCAGAGGATGTGTGTGAGCTTGCCGCGTCGGCCGCTGGTGACGGCAATCTGGTCCATGATGCCGCAGGGCGCGCCGACCACGTGGTTTTCCGCCATCTGGCCCAGCCGGGCGATGCGCGCACCGTCTAATTTCAAGCCGAGGTAGGCATTCAAACACGAGAGCGTGCCGATTTCCACCGAGGCGGAACTGCCGATGCCGACATTCATCGGCACCGCGCTGAGCAGGAGAAAACTAAAGCCATAGGGAAGGTTGACCGATTCCTCCTTCAACAAGGTGAAGATGCTGCCACCGATGTACGCCGCCCATGCCACCAGCGGGTTGGCGTGGCACAATTCCCGTACCTGCAGGTAATCGCCCACGGTGTCGCCCGAGGTCAGATAATCCAGCGGGATGCGGGTCTCCACCGGCAGCGTGCGCCGGCCCGCCTGCATCGTTCGAATGCGCAGAGTCCGGTCCGTGCGGGCCTGCAACGCCATCAACATGCCTCCGCCCAGCACCGCCTCGCAGACATTGGCGCCCGAATAATCGGCGATGCCGCCCATCACATCCAGCCGCGCCGGCACCCGCGCCACCCAGATTTCGCCGGCGTTGAAAAATCCGGCGAAGCCGGTGGGGTCGCTGTTGGGTTTGTTGAGCAACTGCTCAAATTCCAAAACTTCAAATGGGAGGTTGTTCTTCATGGATTATTCCGGCGACAATGCCACAAGCCGTTCGCGGGGTCACGCGGGAAAAAACCTAATGGTGATGGTGCCGGAACAGGCGTTTCCGGTTGGCGAACAGGTACCAGACGATAAACACGTTGACCACCAGCACCATCAACACGCCCAGTTTGGGATCGCTCAAAAGTTCGGGCCGGGCACGGGTGAACTCGTCCGACCGGTGGCGGCGCACCAGTTCAAAAATTTCAATCGGAATGAAAAACGCCGATTCCCCGATCGCCAGCCAGCCGGCCCACGGCGCGCGGAAAATCAGCCCCACGCCTTCGACGAGCGAAAACAGGCTGTAAAGAAATGTGCCCGTGGCCACCAAACGCATGTTGGCCGGCGTGATCTGATCAATCTGGTAGCCGATGTCCGTGAGAAACCGGTTTTCCGGATCGAGATGCACCCAACGCACCAGCCGGTCGAACAAATCCGACAGATCGGCCCCGGCCATTTTATAGACGCCCAAGGCGAGCAGCAGTGACAGGGCGCCCTTGATCAGCTTGCCGACGATGATGATATAGAGCGTCGGAGCGCGCTTCTTGGAGACTGCCGGTGTTTTTGTGTTCTCAGCCATCAGCGGACCTTCGGCAACAACCAGTTCAACAATTCACCGATGGCCAGGCGTTCCTGCCGGCCATCATCCCGATAACGCACCGTCACCGTGTCCTTCAATTCGGGCTTTTCACCGAGCGTGTCGAAATCAACCGTCACGCAAAACGGCGTGCCCGCCTCGTCCTGGCGCGCATACCGGCGGCCAATTGCACCAGCGTCGTCATAAAACGCCTTTAGGTGTGGACGCAACAGTTCATAAACTTCGCGAGCTTTGGCCACGAGTTCCGGTTTGTTTTTAAGAAGCGGGAACACACCGACCTTAACCGGCGCAACCCGAGAATGAAACTTCATCGTCACTCGCGTCTCGCTTCTGCCTTTGGCGTCGGTTTCAGTGACTTCGTTGTAAGCGTTCGCAATCAATGCGAGGATTAGACGGTCCACCCCCGCCGAAGGTTCAATCACGTGCGGAATATATTGGCCCTTGGCCAAGCCGTTCGCGTCCTGAGTGGCGTCTTTTGACGCTTGTTCCGCCGCCACGCCCATCTTGACGAGATACTTTTTCCGGTTTTCGTAATACCGCCGCCACAAGTCGTCCGATTTTTCCTTCGGCAATTTTGTCCACGCCGTGCGCAATTCCTCGTCGAACACGCCCATCGGTTTGCCGGAGAAACGCGCGTGCTGGCTCAAATCAAAATCGCTGCGCGCGGCAATGCCTTCCAGCTCGTCACCGGTCACGTTGCCTTGCTCGTCCTTTTTGCTGAACGGGAACTTGAACAAAATGTCCACGCAGGCGCGGGCGTAATGCGCCAGTTCCTCTGGCGTCTGGCGATGAAAACCCAGCGTTTCGCGCGCGAGGCCGATGCCTTCGTAAAAGCGCACACGCTCCTCGACCCAGTATTGGTGCCACGCTTGCCAGCCCCAGTTCGGCTGCGGTTCGCCGGGATGACCGGTTTCCGGCACCGTCGCCACGCTGCCGGAAATCGCCTCGATAACCTCGTCGGGCTTGATGAAAAATTCCAGTTCCATCTGCTCGAACTCGCGCGAGCGGAAGGTGAAATTGCGCGGCGTGACCTCGTTGCGGAACGCCTTGCCGACCTGCGCGATGCCGAACGGAACTTTTTGCCGCGATGTTTCCAAAACATTTTTGAACTGCGCGAAAATCGCCTGCGCGGTTTCCGGGCGGAGGTAGGCAACGGCCGATTCATCCTGTATCGGGCCGACGTAGGTCTGGAACATCAGGTTGAAAGCGCGTGCAGCGGTTTTTTCACCGTGGCAGTCAGAAACCATTTTGCTCGGTTTCTGCGGGCAGGGGATTTCATTCGTCTGATCGGCACGAAAACGGCCTTTGCACGTTTTGCAATCGATCATCGGGTCGCTGAACGTGTCCACATGCCCGCTCGCCTTCCAGATCGCGGGCGACATGATGATGGTCGCTTCGAGGCCGGCGACATCGTCGCGCTGGCGGGTCATGGCATTCCACCAAAGTTCCTTGACGTTGCGCTTGAGCTCGGCGCCGAGCGGGCCGTAATCCCAAAAACCGTTGATGCCGCCATAAATTTCCGACGACTGAAAAATAAACCCGCGCCGCTTGCACAGCGACACGATTTTTTCCATCAGGACATTTTCTTTGGGCTCCGCCATAGGGTCAAACAGTGTTTGCGATGCGCGCGATGGTGTAAATGAGATTTTGGTCCGGGGTGGCTCTTGCGTGAGTTTCGCGCGTCGCGCGTGAAAATTTCACGCATTATGCCTCCGCCAGGCGACGGCAGCCGATTTTCATTGGCATTTCGCATGGAAAATCGGTTGGCATCAGCATTGCTGGGTGAAACGCAGAACCCGTGATGATGGTGCGTATGATCTGAGTAATTTCTACGACCTGTCATCCATTGAACGAAAAAGAAAACGAAAATTCTATTGAACCTATGAAACAGATTCTGAAACAGAAAAAGGCCTTCACGTTGATCGAGCTGCTGGTCGTGATTGCGATCATCGCCATTCTGGCCGCGCTCCTGCTGCCGGCGCTCGCCGCCGCCAAGCGCAAGGCGCAACGGATTAATTGCGTGAGCAATCTTAAGCAGGTCGGCATTGCGTTCCGTCTCTGGGAAGGTGACAACGGCGACCGCTATCCCATGGCCGTCAGCACGACGTACAATGGCGCCAACGAAAAGATTTCCACCTCGGCCAACAGCGGCGTCGCTTCTGCCGGGTATGGGATCACGAACGTATTCGTGGTGATGTCGAATGAACTGAGCACACCCAAGATTCTGCTGTGTCCGTCCGACAGCGTGCGCTCCGCCACCACCAATTTCTCGGCGTACACCCAGAACACCAATTATCTGAGTTATTTTGTCTGTGGTGATGCCAGTGAAGCCTATCCGCAGATGATCATGACGGGAGATCGCAACATTGGGACCGTTGGCGGTTTAAATTCTCCGGCGGTGCAGACCAACTCGAGTATGGGACTTTCGACCCCTGCGGGCTTCGCATGGACCGGAGACACATCCAAAGCCTGGGCATGGACGGCCAACGACATGCATTTGCGAGTGGGCAACTGTGGCATGGCTGACGGCAGTGCCCAGCAGTTGACGGTGAGCACGCTGCAGTCGGCGTTATCCACGGCCACCAACGGCTCACCCAACTCAACTCCGTGGTATAATTTTCCGCAATAAACGCGGTTGGTTTTACTGTTATTACCAGCAAGGCATCCGCAAGGATGCCTTGTTTGGTTTTAACCGGGGAGTTTTCCTCGTCAAACCGGTTGAATGTTGTGGCCAGAGCCGTCAGGATCACCCTTGCCGTTTTTCTTTTCTGTCCTTTGCAAGAGCCGTTGCCGGGCGAAAAATTTTTGCAACAGGTCGCGACAATTTTCCTCCCGGATGCCGCCGGTGATTTCACAACGGTGGTTCAGAGTTGGGAATTGAAGCAAATTCAGTGCTCCACCGGCGGCGCCACCCTTCGGATCGCTGGCACCAAACACCACGCGTGACAGCCGTGTATGCACCACCGCGCCGGCACACATCGGGCAGGGCTCCTTGGTCACGTAAAGCGTACAATCCGTCAATCGCCAGTCGCCGACAGTGGCCTCGGCCTGGGTGAGGGCGAGCATTTCGGCATGCGCGGTGGCGTCTTTGAGCTGTTCAACCTGGTTGAAGGCCCGGGCAATGATTCGTCCCTCGCGGACGACCACCGCGCCGACCGGCACCTCGCCCACCTCGTAAGCCCGTGCCGCCAGCCGCAACGCTTCGCCCATGAAATAGTCGTTGCTATGCAAATCAATGATGGCGTCTCCCATAAATCAGCCGAAGCTCGATTCTTCCAGCGTCCAGTCGTTCCGTCCGTCGGGATGACAATGGCAATGTGCGGCGAAAAAGCCGCCGCGATGCCGCCAAAACCAGGGCCAGATCTGTTCACGATCGGTTTGTGGCAGGTTCAAATCTCCGAGCGCGGCCCGGGCGAAGAACTGAAACCGGCCTTCGGCGTGAACCGGAGGCAGGGATTTCAAGCGCCGCTTCACCTCGAACAGAAACATCAGCCAGTGCGTCTGGCCTTGATAACCATGCTCGCTGACGAGGCCGGTCAGGTGCAGGTCACTCGGCCGCGGCGAAAGGCCGGTTTCCTCATACGCCTCGCGACAGGCGCAGGCGTAGGGTGATTCACCGATGTCCATTTTCAATTTGCCACCGCATGGGCTCCAGAAGCCGCGGTTCGGCTCCTGCGCACGCTCGAGCAGCAGCACGTCATCACGCTCGTTGAAGCAATAAAGCAGCGTCGCAACTTTGTAGGGCAATGCCATCGGCTGAAATTTCAAATGCCGGGCGGGGAATGTCGAATGTAAAATTCCATTGTCACGCCGCGCCAAAAAATTAGAATCCCGGTTCCTGATTCATGAAACAATTCAAAATTGCGGCATTGGCCGGCGACGGCATCGGTACGGAAGTCATGCGCGAAGCCATCAAAGTTTTGCGGGTGACGGAAAAAAAATTCGGCTTCGGCCTCGAAATCACGGAGGCACCCGTCGGCTGGGCGGGCATTGACGCGGCGGGACGGGCGCTGCCGGACACGACGCTCGCGCTGTGCAAGAAATCAGACTCCATTTTGTTCGGTTCCGTTGGCCTGCCCGACCGCGACCCCACGATTCCGAAGGAGGAACGGCCCGAACGCGCCGCACTGCTGCGATTGCGCAAGGAATTCGGTTTGTTCGCCAATCTGCGGCCGGTCCGGCTGCCCAAGGCGCTGGCACACGCCTGCCCGCTGGCGAAGGAACGGCAGGGCGACGGCATTGATATTTTGGTGGTACGTGAGTTGACCGGCGGCATGTATTTCGGTCAGCCGAAGAAAACCGAGGACCTTGGCGGCGGCAATTTCCGCGCGATTGACACAATGGTTTATACGACGCCCGAAATCGAACGGATCGCGCAAGTTGCGTTCAAAGCCGCGCGGTTGCGGCGCAGGAAATTGACGAGCATTGACAAGGCGAACGTGCTGGAGAACGGCATCCTCTGGCGCGAGGTCGTGACGCGCACCGGCAAAAATTATCCCGACGTGGTGCTGGAGCACATGTTCGTGGACAACGGCGCAATGCAACTCATGCTCAAGCCGACCCAGTTCGACGTGATGCTGTGTGAAAACATGTTCGGTGACATTTTGAGCGACGAGGCGGCGGCTTTGGCCGGGTCGTTGGGCATGTTGCCCAGCGCCAGCCTCGGTGCAACGAGCGGCGAATACACTTTCGGCTTTTATGAGCCGGCGGGCGGTACCGCGCCGGACATTGCCGGAAAAAACCTGGCCAACCCCATCGCGCAGATTTTGTCCGCCGCACTCATGCTGCGCCACAGTTTCGGCTTGAACGACGCGGCGGCGGCGATTGAAGCTGCCGTGGCCAAAGCCATCGCCGCCGGCCATCGGACCGGCGATATTTTTAGTCCCACCGAGCCCAATGCCCGGAAGGTTGGCACGCGTGAAATGGGTGATACAGTTGCCGCAGCGGTTTGAGCAGCCCTGAGGAGTTTGGCCGAATTTCCGGCATGTTCGGCCAGAATTGTGGCTGCTTAGAATCGTTGACCGGAACACTTGCCAGTTGATTTTGAACGCCGGAGCGCAACGGACGCCAATGTCCCAAATTTGGCGCATTTGAACTGACCTCCCATTCTCCCGCTTCCCCAGTATTGCAGCTTCTGCCCGTCATCTCACCGGTAAGTAAAGCCGGTTTCCACTGCCTGCTGGCGGGATTTGTCACAGGATCGTAACACATCCGAATTGCACCTGTAACATCGGTGTCCCACTGTGCCGCCATCTCGGTTCAGGATTCATTTATGAAAAAATTGAAATTCAGAAGATCGGCGACAATTGCAGCAGGAATTTTGGGCGTACTCATCTTTAGCTTCCAGACCCAGGCGCAAACGCCGCCCGCGACACTGCCTCCGCCCGCGACGTCAGACGATCCGCTGGTGGACACGTTGATCGAGAAAGGCATTTTGACGGTTGATGAGGCCAAGAAGATTGAAGCCGAAACGGCGGCACGGCAGACCAACCTGGTGAGCGAAATCCCCATTTCAAAATTTAAGATGTCCGATGCCATCAAAAGCATGCAGCTTTTCGGTGACCTCCGGCTTCGCTACGAATATCGCGGCGTGGATAATATTCCCGGAATGACACCCAACACTTATTACCGCGAGCGGTTCCGCTATGCCCTGCGTGTTGGCCTGCGGGGCGACTTGGTGGATGACGTCAGTTATGGAGTCCGGTTGGAAACGTCCAGCAATCCGCGCTCTCCCTGGGCAACGTTTGGCAACAATACGACCGCCGGTTCGGTCACACCCTCGGACAAGAGCCAGAGCGGCATTAACATTGGCCAAGCTTACCTTGGTTGGCACCCGGCCGACTGGTATGAAATGACCGTGGGCCGGATGCCCATGCCGCTTTACACCACACCGATGGTGTGGGATTCGGACATCAATCCCGAGGGCGCGTTTGAGAAATTCAAATACACCATTGACGACGTGGACCTGTTCGTGGACTTCGGACAATTCGACTACCAGGATCCGAGCCAGGCGACGGCGATTCCTTCCAGTGACACGTTCCTGCTGACCTGGCAGGCGGGTGCCAATGTGAGAATCGGCCAGGACATGTCCTTCAAGATTGCGCCCATGCTTTATACCTACACCGGCATCGGCAGCACCAACGGAGGCGGCGCCAACGGTCTGAATAAACCTTACACCGGCCAGGGAGCCCTTGGTGTAAATCTCAACTATCCCGGAGGATTGAACTACAACCAGAATGGCATCAACGACCTCCTGGTCCTGGAAATTCCCGCAGAGTTCAATTTCAAAATCTGGCACACCCCGTTGGGCAACTTGCAGGGCCGGCTCTTCGGCGATTTTGCCTATAATTTCGATGGCGCCGACCGCGCCCGTGCCGCCTTCCGAGCCGGCGGTCCCCTGGCGTTTCCGGGAGTGAGCGGCCCGCAAACGGATCAGGTCAAGGCTTACCAGGTTGGGTTTGGTGTTGGCAGCGCCGGGCCGGTTTATGGGCCGACTCAGGGCCTGGTTTATAGTTCGACCTCGAAGAAAAATACATGGGAAGCCCGGTTCTACTGGCAGCACATCGAACAATATTCCCTGGACGTGAATCTGATTGACTCCGACTTCTTCGAAGGCCGGGCCAATCTGCAGGGTTTTTACTCGGCCTTTGCCTACAGTCTCACCGACGACATCATCGGCACCGTTCGCGTTGGTTATGCCAACCAGATTCAGGACAACCTGGGCACGGGCGGCAACAATTTGGATATTCCGGGCATCAACCCAATTAGAAATTATCGCCTCGTGCAAATGGATCTCACCTGGAGATTTTAAGCGGGTTCGCACAACCAATCTTGGCAAATTCACTTAAGGGCATAAGTGCGAAGCGCCTGCTCGATACCGGACAGGAAAGCTTTTTTTGCCGGCGATGAAACCCGGACGGCTCAGGCACCATGGCCGGCCGCAAATTCATGAGGTGGCGCGTCAGCCAACAATCTCACCATCAGTTAAGCGAGCTGGTCTGATTGAATTCCGCCTCCTTTGGCCATGAACCACTGCCTTCGAGATTGCCAAAGCTGAAAGCTTGATGGCATATAAGCCCCATGAAATTTCTGACTGAGCAGCTTTGGTTTGAAGTTCCAAATCGTCGCGGATTCGTCAACATTACCGACACTGTCGAGGAATTGGTCAGGAAAAGCGGGGTCCAGGAAGGTCTCAGTCTGGTGAATGCCATGCATATAACGGCGTCGGTGTTCATCAATGACGCGGAAGACGGCCTGCTCCACGACTACGAAGTGTGGCTGGAAAAGCTCGCGCCGCACGCGCCGACTTCACAGTACCAGCACAACCGCACCGGTGAAGACAATGCCGATGCGCACATGAAGCGGCAGATCATGGGGCGCGAGGTCGTCGTGGCCATCACGAAGGGCAAGCTGGATCTTGGGCCGTGGGAGCAGATTTTCTACGGCGAGTTCGACGGACGCCGCCGCAAGCGCGTGCTGGTGAAAATCATTGGCGAATAGAACTACCTGAATTCCAAAGTCGGCGGACGCTGGAAGCAGTGGGACAGGCTTCCTGCCTGGACAGTTTGGTGATGGCGGTGGTGGGAGGTTTTTTCCGGAGTGTTCGCTACCAGCCGACAAGCGGAAACCCAGTCCCGCTATCAAAAACCAATTGAATAAGAAAGGCGCTCCGGCAAGAACCGGAGCGCCTTTTTGAGGTTGCTTAAAGCCTACGGAGCGTTCGTCTGCGTTGTGAGGTAGTAGAATTGCACCGAGGGCGAACCGGTGTTTGTAAACACGCCTGACGTGGTTTGGAACGACTGGCCGCAGATGACCTTGAACGGGGCAGTCAGGTTGCCGGCTGTCCAGAGAGTGGATGCCTGGCTGGTCTTGGCTGTGAAATGCAGCACCGCTTGGCCATTGATTACACTGATGGAGACATTGGTCACGCCTGCGGGAATTTGTGCAGGCGAATTCCAGGCTCTGCCGTCATATTGCCGGCCCGCCGTCGTGTAGTTGGTGCTGACATACGCTTGCGGCACAAACGGGCCGTTGGCCGTTGGAAACCGCGACAGCGAACTGTTGGTGGAAAGATTGCCGCTGGAATAGACCACGCGGTCAATAATGTAACCATTTTGATTTCTAAAAACCAGCACCCCGGTTCCGCTGGTCGGCAGCAACAGGCTGCCTGACGTCGTTGTTGTCACCGGCAGTCTGGGTGATTCAGTAAAGTTGCCGCCATAAATCACGATGGCGCTGGAGGCGGGGATGCCGTTGCCTTGGGCGTTCGAATCAAAAATAGGCGCGGCGGCATTGCCCGAGTCAATGGTCCAGCCCGAACCCAAGCTGTTGGCCGACAGGTTCACAACTTCGATATACTGGTCATTGGTGACGATGCCGATGGTATCCGTGGAACGGTTCAACGGATTAAAGTTCGGCCACGCGCTGTTGGTGGTCGGATTGGCGAGGAATTCGCTGACCGACATTTTCTGCTCATCCGATGTGGGCACATAAACACTCCAAGAATTTGTGCTCATCGAGCCGCTGGTCGAGGAGGCAACCACGGAAACAATGTAATTGCTGCCGGCATCGCCCGACGCGGGGGTGAAATGGAATATGGCGGTTCCATTCGGTCCGCTGGTCACATTCGACCAGGAAGCGCTGGCAGGCAGCCCGCCAGTTGGCGTCGTGAGGGTTACCGTGCCGCCCAACGGATCACCGACGCTTACATAAGTGGTCAAGGTTTCACCAGGTTCCAAGAAGCTTTCCATATAACTGTTGGTCAATGAATCACCATAGCGGACGACTTGGCTCAATACATTGGTGGCATGAAAATACGTGACGACATCGGCAAACCGGCTGGGCGTGAATTGAAAGGCGTTCTTGTAATTTCCCATCACCCCATAAATCGTCACCGGGCCGGTGGGCTTGGACTGTCCCGGGATGTCGGTATAGCCATTGATATAAATAACAAAGGTCTCACCTGCGATATTGGTAAAATTCAGCGTCATAACACTGTTGGTGTAGGCGGTGATTTGCGAAGTATTAGCGGTGATTGGCTCGCCGGCAGAGACGGTGGTAAAAGTGGCCCCGGCGGTCAGCGTCACATTGGAAGCCACAAAATAGCTGCCTTCCAGTTTTTGCATCGTGGCCAGACTGTTTACCACGTTGGGATCAAACGGCAGCGGTTGAGCGGTGGGCTGATTGTTCGTGCTGATGACGGTCACGCTTTCCAAGGCGTTGGTATAATACGGTTCCAGTTCCAACAGATTATTGAAAGCGGCCAACGGCGCGGTCACCTGTACCTTCGCCCCAAATGGCGGCAGGTTGCTGACGGCTGCGCCGCTCCAATAGACGCAGATGCCTCCGGAGTTGTCTTGCATAAAGAACTCACATCCACCGACGCTCAAATTTGTCCAGGTTGTTACAATGCCGGTGGTGGTGAACAATGAAGTCGTATTCGTCGGCGCGAAGGTGCCAGGGTCCACCATTCCGCGCAAGGTGGCGATGCTGACCGAGGGCGGGGGATTTATTTTGAGAACGGCGAGGGCGCTGTTGGTGGACGTGTAGCCAACCGGCACGGCATTGGTAATGGTGACAAAATACGTGCCGGCTTGACTGGCGGAGACACTGGTCAAAGTAAGTGTCGGGCCCGTGCCGCTGGCCACGATGTTGGTGATTAAAGTGCCGGCACTGTTGGTAATGAACTTCCACTGGTAGGCCGGCGCCGGCAGGCCGTGGGCAACCACGCTGAAAGTGACCGTATCGCCAACCACATTGGTTGATCCGGCGGGGAAGATGTTGGTATCAATGGTTGGGGAAACAGGCTGTGGGCTGACCGTAAACGCGGCCGACCTGGTGACATTCGTCCCGGCATTGTTCGTGACTACGGCAAAAATCAAGCCGCTTTGGTTGGTTACCACGCTGGTCAGCGTGAGGACCGACGAGGTGGCGCCGGAGATCGAATTGGTCACGGGGCTCGTGGGAAAGTTTGTGACGGAGTACCATTGATAGGCCAACGTTGCATCACCAGCCGCCAAGGTGCTGAAAATCGCGCCGGAGCCGGAGAAAACATTGGTGTCCTGTGGTTGGGTGAGAATGGTCGGCGGATTGACGCTGCCCGGAACGACGTCGGCGAACTTGGTTCCCGTCAGCAGGTTATCAACATCCAAAATGCCTTCGCCGGCGGACGCCTGACGGAAGGCATAAGCCATGATGTTGGGCGTGCTGACCGCGTCGAGCGGGGTGACGCGATTCCCAGACGTTTCATTTGCGGGATTCAACCAGAGTGTGTTCGAACCGGTGCTCAGCACATAGCGGGACACCAAAGTGTAAGTGGTGTTGACCGAAAGGTCCACGGGGATGGTGTTAGTGAGCGCCGTGCCCGAATTTTGGAGGGCGACGCGAAACGTTCCCGGCGTGGCGACCCCGTTGGTGACGAGAAACACCCGGCCATTGAATCCTCCCGCAGTTGAATAAAAGTGCCCGAAATATGTTTGATTGGCCCCCGAAGAACCACCAGGCGGTGCGGTCGTCACGTAAATTGTGTAACTCGAATAGAGCGTGGACACCGAGTTGCTGGCGCTGAAGGCGTAGCTATAAGCAATGTTCGTCGTGATGACGGAGTTATTGGTTACATAAGTGGTATTGGTAATGCTTATGTCGGCATAGGTCTTGTTCGCATCCAGATTAGCATGCACATCCTGGGCGAGGGCTTGCGACACCTGCAGGGCATTGCCGCTGCCACCGGTAGGGTCAGCGACGATGTTAATGGGAGCTGCACCGCTGTGTGCGACCCACACGGTGGATTGGTTGGTGAGCGGGCCGGGCGAATATTCGTCGAAATTGTCCTGGAAAAGGGTTGCCGCCTGCGCGCCGATAGCGAGCAGGCCAAAGACGAGCAGGGTTCCGAGTGGTTTGAGGTGTGTTTTCATTTTTATCCTTTTATGGTTGTCTGATTCTACATTAGTTTTCAAAAGTTCAAGTGACGTATTGGTGACAAAGCCTAACTATTTGTCACGATTCGGATTCCAAATTACGTCGCCGTTGCGCAATTCTTCGCGTGAATCCGGGGTGGGATTGGGATTGTAAATGTATTTGTATTTGAAGTAGGAAGCGTGGCCGTCAAAGAAACCAATGATCCCTCCCTGGTTATGATGCTTGGGAAAATAATTCCAGCGCGCCGCCGGGTAGGTGCCGCTGTTGCGGTTGCCTTCCAAGGTTGGACTATAAGTGGCATCGAACATGAAAACTTGACCCGAGGGTTGGCGAATCGTTGAAGCCTTGGGCATGTCCGGGTAAACATAACTGTTACCAACCACTTTATTCTGGACGTCACTTTTGAGTTTGAGATCCAAGTCCATCACATAACTAAAAAATCCAAACTTGCCATTCGCCAACCAACCGCCAGCGGCGGTACCTAGAGGATCATTGGGGCCGATTTGGACGCTGGGGCAATACCAGATGCGGCTGGCAGCGGTGGTGTTATTGGGACCCGGATATTTTTGTTGGTAAGTAAGAGGCGGCGGATAGGAAGAGTAGTCTAAAAGCGGACGGTCGGCCACCAGTTGGGGCAAAAGATTGAACCAAGCGGCCGGGTCATTTGTGGTGCCTGAAGAGCCAGGGGTTGTTTTGTCCGGGCCATATTCGCCGTTTTGATCAGTCCCATCGCGCGGAATGCCATCGTCGTTATCGCCGGCGAAAATATTTCCAGCCAATCCCCACTGTTTTAGATTTGAAATTGAGGAAATCATCTGCGCCTTTTTTTTGGCAGCCGCCAGTGCCGGCAGGAGGAGCGAGGCCAGGATGGCGATGATGGCGATGACCACCAGCAATTCGATCAACGTGAACGCCCGCCGGGGCGACCGGCGAAGAAAACGAGCAAATTTTCCATTATTCAATTTGCTACTTGTGTTCATAAAAGTCTTTTTTTATTCGTGTTTCTACTTATTAATATTATATTATCTGAGACTGATTATATTTCAGCTATTCTGCTTAAAGGTTTTGTCGCATGGATTCCTCTCGCCGGCAAGAACTTCCGCGAAAAGTTGTTCACATTTTCACTTAATTCACAAAGCCGTAACCTGTTCGACACGCCACTTGCGTTTAAAAGGCCGAAAGCGCATTTTCACGGATGTAAAACGGAAAATTTCAAATGAAAACATATTGCTGGATATTGTTCATCGCCCTGGCTGCCGGACTGAGCGCCGCCGGGTCGTCACCGACCAATTCACCCGCCGCCGGCACCAATGAACCGCCGGCAGCGAAGACTGAAGCCGGGACGATTCCGGATGCCACCCACAGGCCGGTTTTTGCGACGAACACCGTCACCATTGCGGACCAGCGCGTGACTTATGTTGCGGAAACCGGAATGTTGCCGCTGCTCAAGCCGGACGGAACCTCCCGCGCGTCGGTTTTTTACGTGGCTTACACGCGGGTCGGCCGGACCAACCTGGCCGTCCGGCCGGTCACGTTTTGTTTCAACGGCGGGCCCGGCTCGTCGTCGGTGTGGCTGCACCTGGGCGCGCTCGGCCCGCGCCGCGTGAAGATGAACGAGGACGGCACGTTGCCGCCGCCGCCCTTCGGCCTGGTGGACAACGAGTATTCCATTTTGGACGGCAGCGACCTGGTGTTCGTTGATCCGGTCGCCACCGGGTTCAGCCGCGCGGTCAAGGACGAAAAGGATGAACAATTTTTCGGCGATTCCGCCGACCTCGATTCCGTCGGCGAATTTATCCGGCTCTGGACCACGCGGCACGAGCGCTGGTTGTCGCCCAAATATCTTTGCGGCGAAAGTTACGGAGTCTTTCGCGCGGCGGGACTCGCGGATCATCTGCGCTCGCGGTATGGGCTTTATCTCAACGGCCTGATCCTCACCTCGGGCGTGCTGGATTTTGGCACGATTTGGGGGCAGACCGGGAATGACCTGCCATTCACGCTGGCTCTGCCGGCCTACACGGCGGCGGCGCAATTCCACAAAAAATTGCCGCCCGATTTGCAGCCGGATCTGGCCAGGGCACTGGCCGAGGCGCGGGAATTTGCCCGGGGCGAATACGCTTCCGCCTTGCAGCAGGGCCGGTCGCTGCCCGCTGACGAACGCAACAAGATCATCGCCGAACTCGCCCGGCTCACCGGCTTGAAACCGCAGGTCATCGAAGACAGTGATCTGCGGATTGATCCGGGCGTGTTTCGCAAGCAGCTCCTGCATGACGAGGGATTGATTCTGGGCGCCTATGATGCGCGCATCACCGGACGCGACGATGATCCGGCCTCGCCGACCCCAGATTTTGATCCGTCCTACGCGGCGACGCTCGGGCCGTTTTCCGCGGCGATGAATTCCTATGTGCGCGAAGAACTGAAATTTGAGGACGATTTGCCCTACGAAATCATCGCCGGCGTCCAGCCGTGGGATTATGGCGTCCGCAACAATTACGCCAATGCAAGCGACAAGCTCGCGGCCACGATGAATCAAAATCCGTATCTGCGCGTCCTCGTGCTGGGCGGGCGGTGCGACCTGGTCTGCCCAGTTGACACAATGCGTCACGCGCTGGACCACATGCAACTCGCCGCCGATTATCGCACGAACATCACCTATGCCGAGTTCGACGCCGGCCACATGATGTATGTCAACCTGCCCGACCTGCAAAAGCTCCAGAAAGACCTGGAAATTTTTTTGAAGCCGTGATTTTAAGGGCGCGCATGGAAGCTGTCCACGCGCCTTTTATTCATGGACGCGGATCAATGTCTTGATGGCATGGTTGCCGGCGGCCATGGATTTGAACAGTTCCGGCAGTTGCGTCAGCGGACATTCGCCGTCCACAAAATCCGCCGAGCGAACCACACCCGCTTCGATGAATGCCAGCGCCTGCCGGATGGTGCGGGGCGTGTGATGAAAACTTGCCAGCAACGTCAGGTTGGAATAGTGAATGAGCGTCGTGTCGAGCGTGATGCTGGTGCCGGACGGGCAGCCACCGAAGAAATTCACCACGCCGCCCTTGCGCACCAGATGCACCGCCGCCTCCCAGACCGCCGGCTGGCCGACGGCCTCAATCACCGCGTCGAAATGCGTCCGGGTGGCTCCGCGCACTTTGGCGACCAGTCCGCTGCCGTCGCCGATATCAATGATTTCATCCGCCCCGAGCCGGCGCGCAGCCTCGAGGCGTGCCGGACGACGGCCGGCGACGGCGACGTGGCAGCCAAGATTTTTTGCCAGCGCGACGAACATCAGTCCGATTGGCCCGGCACCGAGGACCAGCACGTTCTGCCCGGTGCGCAGCTGTGAATCCCGGACGCCCTGGACGACGCAGGCGAGCGGTTCGACGAGGGCGGCGTCGCGGAAATGGGTTTCCGGTTTGAGGCGCAATAAATTTTTTTGAACCAGCCGCGCGGGCACGGCAATGGACTCGGCGTAGGCGCCGTTGAGAAACAGCAGGTCTTCGCAGAGATTTTCCTGGCCGGCCTGACAATGAAAACAGCCGCCGCACGGAGCGGAATTCGCCACCACGACGCGGTCGTCCAGTTTCCAATCCAGCTTTGAACAACCTGCTCCCAATTCCGAAATCACGCCGGCGAACTCGTGGCCGAAGACGGCGGGCGGCACAATCATCCGGGCGTGGTAACCGCGTTTGAAGACCTTCAAATCCGTGCCGCAGGTGAGCGCGGCCTCGATGCGGATGCGGACTTCACCCGGCTGGAGCGCGGGCGTCGCGATATCTTCGATCTGAATTTTTTCCTTGCCGTGCAGTATGGCAGCTTTCACGCGGGCAGTTTATTCGCAGGAACGGATAAAGCGAAGCGGAGTTTTTATTCCTGCAAAGCCATGAAATTTCAAATGACAATGGTACCTGCAAACGATTCGCAAAATGACAGGCTTTGCCCGCTCGCCTGGCCGTGGTCGTAGTCGTGGCCGGTTGGTTGGCGGAATTCTATTGGACGGAACGGATGCGCCAGAAATTGTTCCTGGCTGGATCCGGCGTGTTGGTGAATAGCAGCACCCCGTTCGCGTCGGTGGAATTGGTCAATTGCGGCACCCAGTCGGGCGGCGTCAGGCTGAAGGAACGGTCCAGTGCATAACTCGATTCAGCGTTGCCGACGAAGGACAATTGCATGTCGCCCGTCCCCAAGAGCTGGCCGGAGATTTGATTAAAACCCGGCGGCACGCTTGAACCGGCCAGAATTTGCTCGGGATAGATGCTCTGGCCGTAAGTGCCGTCGCCCAACTGGCCAAGACTGTCATCCCCCATGGCCCACAGGCTGCCATCGGTTTGGAGGAACAGGCTGAAGTAGCCGCCTCCGACAATGGCCGTTACGTTGCTGGCCACAATTTGTTCGGGAAAGTTGGTGTTATAGTTGTCGTTATCAGTGGTGGCGTCGCCCAACTGTCCATAACTGTTGTCGCCCATGGCCCACAGACTGCCGTCGTTCTTTAGGAACAGGCTGTGGTCGTATCCGGCGGCAATCGCTGTGACGTTGCTGGCCACAATCTGCTCGGGCAGATTGGTGCTGTTGTAAGTACCGTCGCCCAACTGACCAGAGGCGTTGTAGCCCATGGCCCACAGGCTGCCGTCGCGCTTGAGAAACAGGCTGAAGGTATATCCGGCGGCAATCGCTGTGACGTTGCTGGCCATAATTTGCGCGGGCCGATTGGTCCGGTTGATCGTGCCCAAGCCCAACTGGCCGGAGGCATTGTACCCCATGGCCCACAAGCTGCCGTCGCGCTTGAGAAAGAGACTATGAAAGCGTCCCACAGCAATGGCCGTGACGTTGCTGGCCACTATCTGCTCAGGCAGGTTGGTATTGTAGCTGCCGTTATCAGTGGTGCCGTCGCCCAACTGGCCATAACCATTGTTGCCCATGGCCCACAGGCTGCCCCCGCTCTTGATAAACAGGGTGTGGAAGACGCCGGCGGCGATCGCCGTGACGTTGCTGGCCACGATCTGTTCGGGCAGGTTGGTGCTATTGTAAGTACCGTCGCCCAACTGGCCATAACCATTGTTGCCCATGGCCCACATGCTGCCATTATTCTTGAGGAACAGGCTATGGTAACCTCCAGCGGCGATGGCCGTCACGTTGCCGGCGACGATCTGTTCGGGAAGATTGGTGTTGTTGAAAGTGCCGTCGCCCAACTCACCGTAGTCATTGTTGCCCGTGGCCCAGAGACCGCCATCGCTTTTGAGAAACAGGGTGTGGTAGCCTCCGCCGGCAACCTGGGTGACGGTTTGGGCTCCGCCGGTGATTGCCTGTAATGCCATCGCACACAACAGACAGGTTAACTTCAGAGAATGCGCTGTTTTCATTCCGCATTAGCAATGCATGAATTATTCCACACGGGCAAGCATTAATATTAATAGCCGCTCCAACTGCCACGGATGACACCCTTGGCTTGCGGTGTGAGGGGCGGTAGCCCTGCCTGCGCGGTAAAATTCGTGTCAAAAGCCCATTTGCGGGTAGGCGCACCATAATAATTGCCTGGTGCCTGCCAGTAATTTGTCGCGTATTGGCTGGGGAACATCACGTTGATGGAACCATTATACCACAAGGTGGCATTGGCACCGCTCCAATCCTCCAGCAAGCGGAGGAAATTTTCCAGCCCGCCGCTATACAGGCCATTGGTTGAGCGGACAATGCCTTCAAGCATCGCTGCATTAACGGTGGTGGTGCTGGATTTTGGGTTTACAGTGGTGGCAGGGGGGTCATTCCAAATGCCGGACAGAATAGTAATGGAATCACCCATGAGCGCGGCGGGCCAGGTGTAAGTGGTGCTGTTTTGACTGAGCGACGACCCGGAGGTGTTTTGATAATTGTAGTTGCCCCACACATACAGCGGCATCGGCGTGACAACGGTAAAACCATAGGGGGCGGAATGGGTTGGCAACATGCCTCCGTTGGCTACGCGCACGGCCGGGAGAGTCGTGCCGGTCAGAGGAACACTGTTATAAACATAGATGGAGTCAATGGGGTGGGATTTATGGCTCGGGTCGGAACAGACGGCATTGCAATACTGGCCGCCGTTCATGTTTGTGCCGCCAGACATATTGTTGCCAGAAAGCCAGGCATCGAAATTTCCAATGTTAATTTGAACAGCCTGAACGGTTTTTCCCTTGCCGCCGATTCCATTTCCATTATTCCAGCCTTCCCGCCAGTCGTAGAAGATAACATTGGTCAGGAACGAATAGCCGGCATAAAGGATGTTGGTGGATATGCTCGCATTTACAATGTTGGTGAAGAAAGTGCTTTTTGCGACGCGGTTCGTCATGATATAAAAATCATACGGCATTTGGGTCCAATAAGTGCCGGGGTTATCCCAATTGGTGGGCTTGGGATAGCTGCCATAACTGGTGTTCGCATCCTGATAATACAGAATCATGTTGGTGCCCCTGGGCGTGGCACTGCTGACACCGGTGGAAAAGTTGGTAAGGAAGAGATCGGCGCCGTTGGCGAGATAAATCTCGCCGTTGGTGGTTAAGGCCGCCGCTGTATTCAAGGCATAATTGCTGGGCGGCAGGTTGATGATCGCTTCGACGGCAGCGGGGTCGTTGTTGGTGCCGATCGGCATGGTTAATCGATCATTACCAGAGGTTGGTTGGCCGGCCATGGAGTAAGTGGACGGGCCGCTGCCATTATAACCACTGCAAAAAGGATCAGGGATGCAATTGGTCGCGATGCCGACGGAGGAAACCGTATTCGCGAGAGTGAGGAGCGTGGCCCCGGTCCAAATGCCGCCGTTGGACCATATCGAGCCAGTTATGGTCATGGCAGCGCCGGGATCAATTTCCAAATCCATGTTGTAAAATATGGCGAATTGAAAAAGAGGGATGGAGGCGAATTGAATGGACTCGCTGACGGTGGCCGGCACGGCATAAGGCACCCCGATGGGCGTGGCGGTGGCGGTGATGGTGCAAGGCTGTATCTCGCCGTACAACCCGGTGTATTGCGAGTTCAGCGGCACCGTGTAGGTGGTCATTGTCCCCAGATTGACGCTGATCGAGTTGTTGGAGCCGTTGGTATCGCTGTAAACATATTGGATGGGCCAGGTCGCCTGGTCGGTCGAGTTGGGAATGCAGGTGCTGCCGTAATGGGCCCCACTGTTTGTGAGACTTTGCGAGATGTAGTCCCAATTCATCTGTGAAAGGACCTTTTCAGTGGCGGCTTCCGCGGCGGCTTCGCTCATGTTGAACTGATTGTTCCTCGCGGTCACCCTGGAATTGCTGGTAATCCAATACATCACGCTGCCAAAGACAATCAGGGCGACAATTAAAAAGCACATGGTGATGATCAGCGCGAAGCCCGTGCGGTTCCGCTGTATGGGTCTGGATAAGGTTTGCATAAACTTCCTTTGTATTTTCAATTCCACGCGCGCCGGAAGACCCGGGTGCGCAGTTGGTAATAATCGTAAGCGTTGGCTCCATTGGTCCCGACAACGGCGATCGGGTATTCCCATTGCGAAAACTGCATGGTCACCCTGACCAGCAAGCGATTATCCAAACTCTGTTCATTCGTCACAATATTGGCCTGCCAATCCTCCATGTCGAAAACGATATTGTTGGTAACGTACTTGGCCAGGACGTTGGTGGAATAGATGGTATTGCCGTTGGTCACGTCGAACTCGATCAATTGATTCGTTGAGGTGCTGGTGTCCAGATAGTAAATCGAATACCAGGTCAAGTTCGTGGTGGGATAAATTATCAGCGCGTTGCCTTGCTGCGGCGAGTTGGTGGAAACGAAGGAGAAAGAAGTGGTGCTGATTGAGGAATTGGTCCCGACATAAACCATTTTCCCTCCCCGGATTTGGTCCCGGATTTGATTCAGCGCCTCGCGACCGCCGGCGGTAGCCACCAGCTTGGTGGCCGCAAACGTATAGGTGCGCAACGCGAAGATCTGCAGGCAGACCATCGCACCGACGATGACGAGGAAAATCACGGAGACAAACATTATTTCCACGAGCGTGAACCCGCGAACGTTTCTCCGGTGCGGCCGGTGCGGAATGCTTTTTGAAAATTTCATTGCAGTTGGTCGGGGGCGCGCAGGGTGACCATGGTATTGGTGAACTTCTGGCCGGTCAGCGTGAAGGTCCAGATCACTTGCGAGGTGAGCAGCCTCAGCGGCGGATAGTATGAAACCTGAACAGAGCTCATGGTATTGGTGGCGTAGATCGGCGCGCCGGTTGACGGGATGTCCAGCGAGTCAGACTGACTGGTGTTAAAGTTAGTGCCCAGCACGTCAGTTAGCCCCGCGCTACTGGAGACATTCTCCTCGGCATCCCATTGTGCCGACCGCAACTGCTCCATCCCCTGTTCCGCATACGACATGGCCGCCAGCGACTCCGAACTCCATTCCGCCACCCGGTTGGCCTGCACGTATCCGTTGATCAGCCCCGCCATCACCACCGTGAGGATGATAAAGCAGATCAGAACTTCGATCAACGTGAAGCCTTTGGACGAATTTTTTCTACCGGTTGATTTAAAGCGAACCACCATATTGGATGAATTAAAATTTTGACTAACGGCGTTTTCCGCCCGCCAAGCAATAGTTTTAGCATGGTACGTGCCAGCGAGGCCGCCGGGGTCGGGATATTGTCCTAAAATGAAACTTTCGCCCATTATGCCCGATTCCCTGCGGGCGGAGGTGTGGAGTGCGGCGATCGCCTGCCCAATCAGTCTGTTTTGCCGCCTCCCGGACGATTATCCGGCGCTGCCTCAATTCCTCCCTGTCCTGAAATTTGACAACCAGGCCGACGGGCCAAACGTTTCAAACCAAACCGGTTGCCATGCGGCTCAAAGCGCGGGCTGCCGGCCCGGAGGCGCCTTTGCAAAATTTGCTTCCCGCAAATAAATCGGTTCCAACTTGTCGGCGGACGAAAAATTGTTCCGGCTCAAAGCCAGTTGCCCCAAAACCGCCGCCTGTGGAAAAGCCGTCCGCCCGTCCGGAAACCAGCGCGTCACTTCCGGCCCCACCAAAAGTTCGCCCGCGCTCGCCCGCAATTCAACTTCTGGCCGCGTCAAAATTTTCAGCGGTTCCAGTTCCTTCCAACCGTCCGCCGAAACAGCGTATGCCGCCAGATAAAATTCATTCCGCTGCGCGTCAATCACCACATTGATCCGGCCGGATATTTTTTCCGCCTGCGCCTGCGCCGCCACACATTCCACGCTGCTGATGCCGAGCAATTTTATCCCGCCCGGGCCGGACGCCAGTTGCCAGCCTTGGGCGATGGAAAGAGCGACCCGGATTCCCGTGTAGGAACCAGGCCCCAGCCCGACGGCCAGCACTTCAATCTGTTCGCGTTCCAGCCCGGCTTCGCGCAGCGCTGCTTCAATCATTCCGAACGCCCGCGTTCCGCCCGCGCCGGTTTCCGCCACCTCGCTGGCGGTGAACGCCGGCTCGCCGGCGCGCCGCCGCACGACCGCGACACTTCTCTGCCCGGATGAAAATTCAAGCGCCAGGATCGTCATAATCAATCCGCCGTTCCGTTTCGCCAACGATTTCAATCTTCGCTTTTATGATTTTGCAATTCTCTGTCTTCCATCTTGCCTGTTCCAGCCGTTCCGCCCACTCAATCACCGCCACACCATCCGGCTGCAAAAACTCCTCCAACCCGGCGGAAATGATTTGGGCGGGCGTTTCCAGCCGGTATAGATCGAGATGAAACAGCCGCCGCCGGCCGCCGCCATATTCGTTCACGAGCGTGAAAGTCGGCGAATGCACCCGCACCGTCACGCCCAGCCCGCGCGCGATGCCCTTCACGAGCTGCGTTTTGCCCGCGCCCAAATCGCCGGACAGGCCGATGACCAGCCCGTGCTTTGCCGCACGACCCCAGCGCTCGCCGAGCGACTCGGTTTCGGCGGGACTATGAGAAATGAACGTAGCCATCGGCCGTGAGCGGTTGGGCGCCGTTTTTGTCGCGGATCGTAATACCTTCGCCCCGGACAATTTTCCCGATGCAGCTCAATTTCAATTTCGGGAATTGGATTTTCCAGGCGTCGAGCAGTTTTACGGCGTCAGCGCCGGCTACCGTGAACAGGAGTTCAAAATCCTCGCCATCGGTCAACGCGGCGACGAATGCCGGCTTGGCTTTGGCCGAAGGTTCTTTCGCCCGTAATTTTGCCGCGCGATTGATGGGGATTGCCGTCCGCAGCAATTCCGCACCGGCCCGGCTAGCCTTCAAAATATGCCGCAGGTCGCCCGCCAGTCCGTCGCTGAGATCAATCATGGCGTGAATGGAAAAATTTTCCGCCAGCCAGCGCGCCTCGGCCAGCCGCGGCTCAAATTCCAGATGCTTGCCCGCCAGCGACCCGCCGAGTTCGCCGGTCACAAAAATCGCATCGCCGGTTTTTGCGCCGGAACGCAACACGGCCTTTCCGCGCGGCACAAACCCGAGCAGCGCGATGGAAATCAAAATGCGCTCCGGATTTGTCGTTGTCTCACCACCGACAATGGCCACGCCCAGCTTCCGGGCCAGCCGGTTCAGGCCCTCGTAAATGCCTTCGATGAAGGCGGCATCAAATTTTTCCGGCAGGGCAATCGTCACCAGCGCAGCGTTGGGCGTGCCCGCCATGGCGGCAATGTCGCTGAGGCAGCGCGCCAATGCCTTGTGGCCGATTTTGTCCGGAGGCGTGTCTTTCGTGAAATGAATACCCTCCACCAGCGCGTCGGTTTTGAACAGCAGCCATTGGTCCGGCAGCCCGACATCGAGTACGGCGCAATCATCACCCGCGCCGGTCACGACGTTTGGGTTCGTCGGCAGCGATTTCGTCAAGCGCGCGATGAGCTCAAATTCGTTCATTTTGATGGCACTGAAAAATCTTGCGCGAATAAAAGCAACACGAGGTTTGCCGCGTTAAATAGTGCGTGCGCGGCGATGGGTGCGAGCAGGTTGTTTGTTTTTTCGTACAGCCAGGTGAGCGCCAGGGCCAGCACAAACAGCGGCACCAAGGTACCAACGTCGAGATGAATGAGCGCAAAGATGGCGCTGGTGCCAAAAAAGGCAAAGCGCGGCGAGCCGAGTTGTTTGACGACGGGATACAACATGCCGCGAAAGATAAATTCCTCGGCCACCGGTGCCAGCACGACGGCAAACACGCCCATATAGATCCGCATCCACCACGATTTTGCGCCGCTGATCAGTGCCACCGCCACCTGTTCCTCCGGCGGCCAGCCCAGCCGCGTCAGCACATCCACCGAAAGGCGTTGCAAACCCCAGGCCACCGGCAAAATGGCGATGCCCAGCAGCCCGGCCAGAAGCAGCGTGCGCGGCAATTGCGGGCCGTGAAAACCAAAAGCATCGCGCCAGCCAACGTGGTGTTGCCGCAAAAAAAATACAATAAGCAGCCACGTCACACCTTGAAAGCCGAGCGTGCCCAGCAACACCGCGCCAAAGCCGTCCGGCGGCTGGAACGCGGCCAGACCGGCCTTTTGCAGCAGGCCGGCTGTCATCAGGGCGAGACAAAAGCAGAGCAATTGCGCTCCGCAAAATTGAAGCACGGCTTCATCTCGCCATGGCTTGGCGGTTAACATGGCCGCAGGCTATCGTGGGAAATCTTCGGAGACGATGCAAAATTCATGTCCGGTGGCGGCATGGTCGCACCGCCGCGTGTTTCATTTTGCCGTGGCCCGGTTTGCCAACTATCTTTCCATTGTGGCCGCCACTCACACCAACCGACTCGCCCTCGAAAAATCGCCCTACCTGCTTCAACACGCCCACAACCCCGTGGATTGGTTTGCCTGGAGCGATAAGGCCTTTGCCAAGGCGCGGGCGGAAAACAAGCCGGTATTCCTCAGCATCGGCTACTCGACCTGCCATTGGTGCCATGTCATGGAACGCGAATCGTTCGAAGACGAAAAGATTGCGGCAATTTTGAACCGGCACTTCGTCAGCATCAAGGTGGATCGGGAGGAGCGCCCCGACGTGGACAAAATCTACATGTCCTTTGTGCAGGCCATGACCGGCTCCGGCGGCTGGCCGCTGAATGTTTTTCTCACACCGGAACGGAAGCCGTTTTTCGGCGGCACCTATTTTCCGCCGGACAACCGCCACGGCCGTCCGGGTTTTCCCCAGTTGCTCCAACAACTCCATGAAGTCTGGCAGACCCGCCGCGGCGAGGTCGCCGATTCAGCCGATGACATCCACGCGCGCCTCGAGGCCGCGTCCACGGGCACGGAGCCGGCCAGCCTGCCGCTGACCGTTGACACGCTGCGGCGCGCCGGTGCGGTGTTCAACGGAGCCTACGATCCGCGCCACGGCGGATTCGGCGGCGCGCCAAAATTTCCGCAGCCCGCCATCCCATCGCTGCTCCTGCACTGCGCCATTCGTTTCAGCGATGAGGAAATCATACGCCGGGTGCTGTACACCTGCGAACGCATGGCCGCAGGTGGGATCCACGACCAGTTGGGCGGCGGGTTTTCCCGTTACTCGGTGGATGCCGAATGGCTGGTGCCGCATTTCGAGAAGATGCTCTACGACAACGCACAGCTCGCGCAGCTTTACCTCGACGCGCATTTGATTTCCAAATCCGAAACCCGGAATCCGGAATCCGAAAAGTTTGCAGGCATCGCAAGGAACATTCTCGATTACGTTCTGCGCGACATGACGCATCCCGGCGGCGGCTTCTACTCGGCTGAGGACGCGGACAGCGAAGGTCATGAAGGAAAATTTTACTGCTGGACGCGGGCCGAACTGGAAAAATTGCTCACGCCGGAGGAATTCAAAATCAGCGTCCGCTACTTTGGCATTACCGAGCAGGGAAATTTCACCGACCACAGTCACCCGACCCCGCTTCCCGGTCAAAATGTTTTGAGCATTGTTGATCCAAACCTGTCCGACGCCGAATCGTTACTGCTCATTTCAGCCAAGAGGAAGATGTCCGATGCGCGCAACCGGCGTGTCCGTCCGCATCTGGACGACAAGATTCTTGCCTCTTGGAACGGCCTGATGCTGGGCGCAATGGCCCGTGCCTATGCCGTCCTGGGCGACGAAAAATATCACGCGGCGGCGGAGAAGAACCTCACTTTCATCAAATCGAAACTGTGGGACGAAAAAACCAGGATCCTGCATCACCGCTGGCGCGACGGCGAGCGCGACAACGTCCAATTGCTCGAAGCCTATGCCTTCCTTTTGTTTGGCGTGATGGATTTATATGAAGCCACGCTGGAGCCGGAGCATCTCGACTTCGCCATCGCGCTCGCGGAGGCCATGATCACGAAGTTTTGCGACGCAAAAAACGGTGGATTCTGGCAGAGCGCCGGAGAGGCCGGGGATTTGATTTTGCGCCTGAAGGACGATTACGACGGCGCGGAGCCATCGGGCAATTCCGTTGTCACGCTTGCTCTGTTGAAGCTGGCCGCCATCACCGGGCGCGGGGATTTCCGGGAGCCGGCCGAGGCGACATTGCGTTTGTTTGCCCAGCGCCTGCAAAATTCCCCGCAGGCGCTGCCGTTCATGATGCAGGCACTGGATTTCTGGCTCGAAGAGCCGCGCCGGGTTGTCATCGCTGGGGATCCCCGGGCCTCGAAAACACGCGAGCTGCTGCAGGCCGCTCACTCGGTTTATCAGCCAAACAAGGTTGTGCTGGGCAACGCGGGCGCGGTGGAGGACTTTGCGCGGATGTTGCCTGCAAAGGATGACCCGGCGGCTTATGTTTGCACCGGCCAGGCATGTCAGCCGCCCACGCAAGATGCGGTGAAGCTGGGAGCAATGTTAAAATAAACAAGTTTGGCCGAACTACACTGCAGCGTCTCCCCGTTCCTCGGTGCGGATGCGGAAGGTATCGTCAATGGGCGAGATAAACACCTTGCCGTCGCCGATCTTGCCGGTCTTGGCCGCCTTGATGATGGCTTGAACGGCTGATTGTACCAGCGAGTCCGGGAGGACGGTTTCGATTTTTATCTTCGGCAGGAAATCCACGGTGTATTCGCTGCCGCGATAAATCTCCGTGTGTCCCTTCTGGCGGCCAAAGCCTTTCACCTCAGTAACGGTCATGCCCTGGATGCCGATTTCGTTCAAGGCGGTTTTGACTTCGTTCAGCTTGAACGGCTTGATGACGGCTTCAATTTTTTTCATAAGCAATTTTCTCCCGGTTATTCAGAATAGGCGCGTTCGCCGTGTTGGGTGAGGTCCAGGCCGGCATCTTCGTCTTCGGCATGCACGCGCAGGCCAACCAGCCCGTTGACAATTTTTAGCAAGAGGAACGACGCGATGCCCGCGTAAGCCACCGTGAACAGCACGGCCAGGAGTTGGTTGGTGAACTGGCTGCCACCACCCACCAATGACACGGGAACTCCGTTGGCTTGGAATGTCGAAACAATTGCAGGGTTCACCGTCGCGCTGGCCAAAAATCCCAGCATCAACATGCCGATCGTGCTGCCCACGCCGTGAACGCCAAAAACATCCAGCGAATCATCATATTTGAATTTTGCCTTCAGCTTCGTAACTGCCAGGTAGCAAACCACCCCCGCCGTCAGACCGATGCCAAACGCCGCGGGCACCGTAACGAACCCGGAGGCCGGCGTGATGGTGGCCAGACCGGCCACCATGCCCGAGGCTGCGCCCAGCACGCTCGGACGGCCCTTATGAAACCATTCCACGGCCGCCCAGCTCAACGCCGCCGCCGCCGCCGAGAAATGGGTTGCGGCAAACGCGCTGGTGGCGAGCGCGCCCGCGTTGAGCGCGCTGCCGGCGTTGAAGCCGAACCAGCCCACCCACAGCAATCCGGTTCCGATCAGGCTCAACACGACGTTGTGCGGCATCATCGGCTCCTGCGGATAGCCCGTGCGTTTGCCCAGCACGAGCGCGCACACGAGCGCCGACACGCCGGAACTGATGTGAACGACCGTGCCACCGGCGAAATCCAGCACCGGCACCCGGCCGCCCAGCGCCCAATTAAAATAACCGCCCTTGCCCCAGACCATGTGGCACAGCGGGAAATACACGACCGTGATCCAGAGCAGCACGAACAGCACGTAGGCCTTGAACTTGATCCGCTCCGCCACCGCGCCGCTGATGAGCGCGGGCGTGATGATGGCGAACATCATCTGAAACAGCATGAACGACTGTTGCGGCACCGTGCCCGCGTAATCCGGATTCGGCGCCGCTCCCACGCCGTGCAGCATGAAATAGGTGCGCGGATCACCGACAAAGGCGTTGCCCGGCGCGAAGGCCAGGCTGTAACCGAAGACCATCCAGAGCGTTGACACCAGCGCCATGAGAATCAGGCTGTGCATCATGGTGGCCAGCACGTTTTTGCTGCGCACCAGCCCGCCGTAAAACAGGATCAACCCCGGTGCCGTCATCATCAGCACCAGCGCAGCACTGACCAGCACCCAGGCATTGTCACCGGCGCTGATGGGCAGCGCGGCGGGCTGCTGAAGCGCTTCAATCCGGGCCACGCGCTGCTCGAGCGTCAGGCCGTTCTCGGCGGCGTTCAACAGGGTCGCGTTGAAACCAATTAAAATGCTGAAGACCGAAAGGAGGAGAAACAGTTTGGCTGAATGGCGATGGCAACGCATGGTGATGAGGAGGATTATCTTTGTCCACGTTGGGGAATCAAGCACAACTCCGTACTTTTGGAGCCGGGCCGAAACAGCAGGATGAAGGTCAACAGAACCAGAACGATTCCTTCGGCAAGATCGCCACATTTGACCAGAAAGATGGTGCCGGCAGGCGGTTGGAGGCCAAGGTTCATGCTCCCACAATGGTGGTAAAGCAAGGGCAGATGCTAACCGGAATTTGGCAACCAATGACTAAATTTTGAAAATCAAAGCAGACTGGCTGCATGGTTGCCACCGGCTGACGTTCCCGGGGATTTATTCCAGCACGGAACCAACCAATCAGGCTTCGTGTTCGCGCCGCTCGCCTCTGCCGCCGCGGGGTTGTTGCAACTGGCGCAACAACCGCCGGAGCGAGTCAATCTCATGCTCATCGGCGAGTTTCTGGCGTTCGGCGTGTTCCACCAGCTCCAAAACATCCTCCATTTGAATCAGCGCCTGCTTCAACGAATCAACAATTCCCATCACTTCGTTCACGGCTTCGCTGATGGCTGAACCGTCCGTCCTGGCCTCGCGCGGGGCGGGAATTGACGGCTGGATTCTTTGTTTCGGCGGCACAGGTTGGGGCGGGAGTTCGGGTGCGCCCGCCGGGAGTGCGGCTGGTGGTGCCGGTGATTCGGCGCGTGCCGGTTGCTCGGACGCCGGGATGGCTGGCGCCGGGCGACGACGTCCGCGTCCGCCGCGATGTCCGCGCCGGCGAGGGACGCCGGGTTCCCGCGGCTGCGCGGGCCGATTCGTTTCGGATGACTGTTCCTCTTGGGACATTCGGGTTGGAGCATGACGTGCCGCCGGCCAAAAGCAATGGCGAATTATTCCCAACGGCTGCGTTCAGGCGGGTGGCGGTGACTTCTTTACGAACAACGCCAGCGACGCGGTGTAGCCGTGAAGAAAATTCTTTTCGCCGACGGGCCCGATTTCGCCGTTGCAAAAAAACCCCGAAAGCCCGAATGGCCCGAGCCGCTCCTGAACCAGTTCTGCGTCATGGTTCGCGCGCCCAAACAGGTGTTTCCCCCGGCCGTTGCAGCAACAAAGGCAGCCGCCGTAGATTTTCGCGCCGCCGATCTGCTTCTTCGCGCGGTCGAGCAGTTCGTTCATGTCCTCGGTCGCCGCGTCGGCATCGCGCCGCTGGAACTGCATGGTCTGGCCCGTGCGCGGCAGCGTGCCGACGGCCAGCACGCCGGAATGCGGATCGCCGCCGAGCAGGTTGCGCACGAGAAAATCGCCGCGATGGAAATCTTCGAGGTACTCGTTGACGACCAGGCCGATGAACAAATTGCCCGCCGCCTTCCGCTGCTCGTCGGTGGAAAGTTTTTTGAAGGTTTCCTCCAACACCGAGTAGGCGGGCCGGTTGCCGATGTGATGGATAAAATTCTTTTCCACGCGCGTGAGCGTCCACGTTTCCCCGATGGGGGTGCAACCCTGGGAAATGACACCGGTCAATTGCACGTCGCCGCCGACGGAAACCGCTACGCCGCCGTCCTCGAACACGTCGCCATTCAGATAAAGCTGCGTTGATTGCCGGCTGGGAATGCCGCTCGCCAGGCCGCCGAGCGCCGGCAGCGGCGCATACGCCTCGTTCCACGACCGGATCCAGTTTTCCGAGTCCAGATGTGGGTCCATGAAAACCAGCCATCCGTTGGTGCGCGCCGGTTCAATGCCGGTCTCCAGGTGCCAGTAGCCGGGACCATTGGCCTCCTCGACCTGCTCCGGCGTGAAGCGAAACTCCTTCAGCTCCGCGCCCGGCAGCGAGTAGAGCGCCAGCACCAGCCCGGCCGCCTCCTCGATTTCCTGCGTGCCGGTGATCAGCCCGGTGCTCGAACAGCCCGCGAGCAACGGGATCCGGGCGTGAACGCGCAGGATTTCCAGCACCTGCTGCGCGTGCGGGAAAAACCTTGGCGCCATGAAGACCAGCCCGAGCGAAACCTGCGGCGCGAGCAGTTGCGCGCGCAACTGCTTCGCCCAGTCGCGCAGGCCGTTTTCGTCGAAGCCGCCCGTCCAGTGGGCCGCGATGGAAAATTCGTTGTTCACAACGTCACTTCAACCATGGCACAACTTTCTCTCCCGACCAAATTTCTTTGACCGGCTGGCGCTCGCGCACGACGGCGGCGCGCCGGCCGTTCACCATGACTTCGGCGGCCAGCGGACGGGTGTTGTAATTGGACGCCATGACAAAACCATAGGCGCCGGCGCTCATTAGCGCCAGATAATCGCCTTCGCCCACCCGGGGCAGCGGACGGTCCTTGCAGAAATAGTCGCCGGATTCACAGATGCCGCCGACCACGTCCGACGAAATAGTCGCCCCGCCTTTTTTCACCAGCGGCACGATTTCGTGATACGAATCGTAAAACGCGGGGCGGATCAAATCGTTCATTGCGGCGTCCACGATGACAAAATTCTTCTTGCCCGTGCGTTTTAAGTATTCCACGCGCGTGACGAGGATCCCCGCGTTGCCGGAAATGAACCGGCCCGGCTCCATGAGAATTCGCAGTCCCAGCGGCTGGAGCAGCGGCACCAGCCGGTCGGCGTAGGTTTGCGGCGTGAGGATGTTCCGGGCCGCCGCCGTGCGCCACCAGCCCGGCGCGCCGCTGGCGAGTGCCGGCTCATAAACGATGCCCAGCCCGCCGCCAATGCTGAAAAATTCCAGTGCGTGCCGTTTCTGCAACCGCCTCACCAGCGGCAGCATTTTGCGCACGGCCTTTTCAAACGGCGACGCGGCGGTGATTTGCGAGCCGATGTGCATTTGCAGTCCGCGCAGCCGCAGGTTTTTCAAACCAGCCGCCCGCCGGTAAACGGCCACGATCTGTTCGAAGGCAATCCCGAATTTGTTTTCGTAGGTGCCGGTCGTGATTTTCGCGTGCGTATGGGCTTCGATGTTCGGGTTCACGCGCACGGCCACCGGCGCTATTTTTCCCAGCCGCCCGGCTACGCGGTTGATGCGTTGCAACTCCGGCTCGCTTTCCACATTGAAGGAATAAACGCCCTGGCGCAGGGCAAATTCAATTTCCACCTCCGATTTGGCCACGCCGGCAAAGACGCACCGGCGCGGGTCGCCGCCCGCCGCGATGACGCGCTGCAGTTCGCCGCCGCTGACGATGTCAAAGCCGCTCCCCAGATTGGCGAGCGCGCGCAGCACAGACAGGTTGGAATTGGATTTGAGCGCGAAGCAGATCAGATGCTCCACCGGCGCCATGGCGGCGTCGAGCTTCTGGAAATGTCCGGCGAGCGTGCGCTGCGAATAAATGTAAAGCGGCGTGCCGAATTTGCGCGCGAGCGACTCGACGGAGACGCCTTCGCAAAACAACCGGTTGCCGACATAACGAAAATCGTGCATGACAGTCAAAGTTTAGGGTTCAGAGTTCAAAGTTCAACCCCGAAGGTCTTCGGGGCCGGGTTTCACAACAAAAAAAACCCGCCGGACGTTCACATCCAGCGGGCGGTTGAAAACGGGGCTTTATGGCTAGGGCTGGACCAGAATTGCCGCGCGCTGTTTGTGATATTCCTCCGGCGTGATTTCGTTGGCCTTGTATTTTTCCAACAGGGCCTGTAGTTGCGCCTGCTGGTTCGCAGTGATCGGCAGCAACGGCGATTCAATGGGTTTCAAACCCAGTTGATTTCCGGGCACCGCCGAATTGATCTGGTCCGGTGAACTCGGCACACCGGATGAGGTGGCCGGCGCGGCAGGCGTTGCGGGGCTTGGCGAAACGGAAACTGCCGAGGGCGCGGGCGCAGTCGGAGCGGTCTCGGCTGGTTGCGGAGCGGCAGGTGCGGCTGCTGCCGGTGCCTCGGGCGCCGTCGCTGTGGCTGGCGGTTGTGCCTCTGTTGGCGCCGCTTCCGCTGGCGGAGGAGTGGCCGGTGCAGCTTCTGCCGGAGTCGCCGCCGGTGTGTTCTGTGGTTCAGCAGTCGGAGCAGGCTCAGCCGGTGCCGGAGCGGTGGCATTCGACTCGGGAGCGGCGGCGGGAGCTGGTGGTTCGGACGTTGTGTTGGTGGCTGCCGGCACTTCGGCAGGTGCTGGCATTGTCGGTGCCGCTTCGGCTGCCGGAGGCGCAGCCGGAGCAGTCTCTGCCGGCGTGGTGGCCGGTACAGTCTGTGATTCAGCTGCTACAGGCTCGGCAGGTGCCGGGGCGACTGCATTTGTTTCGGGAGCGGCGGCCGCGGGGACGGCAACAGCGGCGGAAGCAGTTTCGGCCGGGGCCGTTGGAGCAGCGGCCGGGGCCGGCGCTTCGGGCGTTGCTGGTGCAGTTGCTTCGGCGGGAGCGGGGTTGGCCAGCTGGCTGGGTTGCACCTCCAAGGCGCTGGGCGGTGCAACGGTTGCGGGCGGCACCTGGGTCGGCGTCTGGTTTGTCGTCGTGCCCAGTTCGCTCAATTTCTGTTCCAACGCCGCGCGCGCGGCGGCTTGAACCGGAGTATCATCGGCGCGCGCGGAAACCAAACCCGCAGAAATGGCCACCGCGCAACCCGCCAGCACCAATTTGGAAATCTGCATGGGGGTTTTCTACGCCAATTTGCCTTCCGATGCAACACGTTTCCCTGACGTAAAAAACAGCCTTTGCCAGGCCCGCGGCACCGGATAGGTCAGGACCGAACGCCATATGATGCGGTTCCTTTCGCCGTGTGAAATTTTGATGTGCTGCCGCAATTCAATCACGTTTGCCGCGCGCAGCTTTTCAATTGTCCTGACGCCGATCAAAATCGGCCACGCACACGCCAGGCGCACACGGATCTGCCCGAACGGCAGCGTGTTCGTGTAAGCCCAGCCCGCCGCCAGATGCGATTCGGCGCGGTCAAGGTATTCCCGGAACAACGGCAGGAATTTCGCCGCGTTGGCCGGCGACAACAACACCTCGGGAATCAACCCCGCCTGGTCCAGCCTTTCCACCGGCAGATAACAGCGGCCTTTTTTTAAATCCGCCGGCAGGTCGCGCAAAATGTTCACCAGTTGCAGTCCCTTGCCGAACCGGATGCCGTTGGCCAGCAGTTGTGCGTCATCCAGTCTCGTCTTCGGAAACAAATGGGCCCGGCAGATTTTCGTCCAGAATTCGCCGACGCACCCGGCCACGCGGTACGTGTAATCGTCCAGCTCCGCCGCTGTTTCCAGCGCGGTGATTTTTTCGGCGGACGCCCCGCCAAACCGGCGCAGGTCCAGTTCCTGTCCGCCCGTGATGGTGGTGAGAACCTGGCGGACCAGTTTCAAGTCGTCCGGGGAAAGCGTCTGAAGCAAAGCCAGGCTGTCCTCAACCTTTTCCAGCAACGCCTGCTCGGCGGCCAGTCCCTGATGCTGGGCGAGTTCGCCGAAATTCAGCGGCGTGGTGGACAAACTCAGGATCCGCTCGCGCAATTTGTGAAGCGCCTCGAGCCGTTGCACGGGCGGGATGATTTCCGTGTCCGCGATGGTGTCCGTGGTGCGCGCGAGCAGGTAGGCCAGACCGATTTGCGGGCGCACTCCCGACGGCAGCACACGCAACGTCAGATAAAACGAACGCGACGTCGTCTTGAGCAGCTCACCTAGCAAAGCTTTGCGCGTATCGGACATCTACCGGAATGAAACACCGAACGCCCCCAAATGTCAGCCTTGGAATTGCAAAACTTACAAGGCAATCCCCTCCGAATGAACTGCTCCTCACTACGAATAGACGGCCCCTCTCTCCAAATGCACTGCTCCTTCATACGAATGAACTGCTCATCTCTCAGAATAGGCTGCTCCTCCATACGAATAGACTGCTCCTCTCTCCAAATGAACTGTTCCCCCCTACGAATGGACTGCTCCTCTCTCCATTTTACCGATTAAAGTTTCCATATTGCCTCCCGATTTAGATTAAAATACCTTGTTTTCATGAATCCGACATCAGAATCCCCAAAAAATGCCACCGTTACGCCCTTGTCAAACATTGACGGGATGATCAAAGCGCTCGGGCACCGGACGCGCTGGAAGATGCTCAAGGAATTGACCTGCGGCGAGCCGCGCACGATTACCGAGCTGGCCAAGGTGGCCGGTTGCGGCTATGACAACGCCTCGCAACATCTGGCCCGACTGTTCCATGGTGGCCTCGTCGAGCGCGGGCGCGGGCGGCTTTACCAGATCCCGAAGCAATATATTCCAACGCCCGGCCAGCCGGTCCTGGATTACGGGCATTGCCTCCTCCGGCTGGATGCGGTGTGATGAACCGCAGTGGCCGGTGCTTTCCGGCTAGGATAATTTAAGTTTCTCCGGGCCGAGTCCCTGGGCTTCCTCAACCAGGGTGCGAATGCGCTGGGCATCCGCCTTGGCGTGGCCGTGGCCGGCGAGCGGGTCCGTGCCGCCCGTGGATTCGATGAGGATGTCCGACCAGATGAGGCCCGTCTTGATGTGGACGGAGGCGACCTTGCTGATGCTGATGCTGATCTCATCCCTGCTGAACCACGAGCGCTTGCGGCGGATGACCGCCCGGTCCGTCACCTCAATGATGGTGCGAAACAGATGATTTCCCCGCGTCCAGCGGCTCGCCTTGAAAGTTTCCGATGTCATGCCGCACTCTGGTTCAGGAATCCGTTTTAAGCAATGGGGTGTGTTGCCCATGACGGCGACGGGAGCGAAGTATTTAACGCCGCTGGCATTTTTAGACAGACCAATTTTCAGAATTCAATTTGTGCGGCCAGTTTGGGTAATCTGTTCTTGAAGTGCAACCATGCGTAGCCTAAAACAATCGCATGAAGATAAACCCGCCAAAGGCGATCATTGATGAGCAGGAACCTTTCAAGCACACGCTATTTGGCCGAAAAGAATTTGCCGATTCACTGACCGGTATACTTCGGAATGTTTCTGAAAATCTGGTCATATTTGTGAACGCGCCATGGGGTGAAGGGAAGACGACCTTTTCTCAAATGTGGCGCGCTGACCTCCGGCTGCAAAAACTTGAGGTGATTTATTTCGATGCCTACGCAGCAGACTATTTCGATGATCCATTTGTTTCCTTTTCCGGTGAAATCCTAGAATTGGCGGACAAGAAGCTTTCCGAAGGAAAAGGGCTGATTGAACGCGCTGAATTTAAGGAAACTGCCATCGAAGTTGGGAAACGCCTCGCAAGTCTAGCGGCAAAAGTTGGTCTGCGAGCAATTACATTTAATGCCGTCGAGCCGGCACATTTGGAAGAGCTGAAAGAAATTGCCGCTGGCGTTTCTGAAATCGGCGCTGACGTCATCGAAAAGGAAATTGAGAATTACACCAAAGAGAAAGACGACCTCAAGAAATTCAAAGAGAGTTTGGCAAAGCTCGCAGCCAAAGTCCGGGAAGAGCAAGGATTCCCTTTGACCATCATCGTGGACGAGCTTGATCGTTGCCGACCAGATTTTGCGCTCGGCTTGCTGGAGCGAATTAAGCATCTCTTCGATGTTGAAGGCATCGCCTTTGTGTTGCTGGTTAATCGCAGCCAAATCGAAGGCTACATCCGCACCGTTTATGGCAATGCGGATGCCGAGGCTTACCTGCTCAAATTCGGCAGTCTTTTTGTGGATTTACCACGTAAGCAATCTATTCATGCTTACCAATATGAACCCGGTCGCAAAGAATTCTGCTCACGTCTTGTAGAACATTTTGGAATTTCAAGCCGGGTGAGAGATAGTCGTCACGTTGCTAGGTGTATGAGTGTTCTTGCCAACCATTTCGATATGACACTTCGAGAAATTGAAAAGGCATTTACAATCATGGCAATCTATTACAGTTCTGTGACGCAAGACCAATCCAACAATGATTTCTTAACGTCGTTGCTTTCTATTCTAAAAATCAAGAAGCCGTCTCTTTACCAGTCGTTGAGCAAATCTAAAATTTCCGCCGACCAATTTTTTGAAGAGTCCTCCCTCAACCAGCTTGATGTTGGCAATGAACATGAATTTAATTGGGAGTGGTTTAAGGATATGCTGGATTTTTATTTGATGTCTGACACCGAATTAGAAACGGCAACCAGTGATGGAAATGCGCAAGTCCGCAACGGACTTAAAGGGATTAGGAGCCGGTGGCCGGGCGTGGGCAGAGAAAATATAATTCCAACGCTATGTTGGAAGCTGGATAGGTTTTCTTTGCGACCTCAATAATTCGTCACGAAAGCTGTTCCCGCCAGCGCGCGAGTTGCTTCGCGACTTCCTTCGTGCCCGGTGCGCCGGTCAGGTTCCGTTTCGCCATCGCCGTTTTCAGGTTGAACACGCCCAGCGCATCGCGCCCGAATGTCGGGTTCACACTTTGCAATTCCGCGAGCGTGAGTTGGTTCAGCGGCTTGCCGGTTTTTTCCGCCAGCGCCACCACTGCGCCGACGACGTGATGCGCCTGGCGAAAGGGCATTCCGCGTTTCACCAGATAATCGGCGAGGTCGGTCGCCAGCAATGACGGGTCGGTGGCGGCACAGGCGCACACGGGCTTGTTCACCCTGGTGTTGTTCAGCATCGCGGCCATGAGGCGCGTGGTGGCGCGCACGGTGTCGGCGGTGTCGAACAGCCGTTCCTTGTCCTCCTGCAAGTCGCGGTTGTAGGTCATCGGCAATCCCTTCAGCAGCGTGAGCAGCGACATCAGGTTGCCAAAGACGCGGCCGGTCTTGCCGCGCGCGAGTTCGGCGATGTCGGGATTTTTTTTCTGCGGCATGAGCGACGAGCCGGTGGTGTAGGCGTCGGCGATCTTGATGAAGTTGAATTCAGCGCTCGCCCAAAGAATCAAATCCTCCGCGAGCCGCGAAATGTGAACGGCCAGCAGCGCGCCGGCGGCGCAAAATTCGACGGCGAAATCGCGGTCGCTCACGGCGTCCATCGAATTTTGCGTGAGTTGAACTTTGCCAGTAACGTCAACGAAATCGAGCAGCTTGGCGACAAGCGCGCGGTCGAGCGGCAAGGTGGAACCGGCAATCGCGCCGCTGCCGAGCGGACAGACATTCACGCGCGAGTGGCAGTCCCAGAGCCGCTCGCAGTCACGTTCGAGCATCTCGACATAGGCGAGCAGATGATGCGCGAGGTAAACCGGCTGCGCGCGTTGCAGATGCGTGTAGCCGGGAATCAGCACGTCGGCATTTTTCTCGCCGAGGGAAACGAGCGCGCGTTGCAGCCCGGCGATGTCGCCAAGCAACAAAACAATTTCATCCCGCAGCCAGAGCCGCACGTCGAGCGCCACCTGGTCGTTGCGCGAACGGGCGGTGTGCAATTTCGCGCCGGCGGGAACCCGTTTCGTGAGTTCCGCTTCGATGTTCATGTGAACGTCCTCAAGGGCCGGTTTCCACTTAAATTTGCCCCGCTCAATGTCACGGGCGATGGCTTTGAGTCCGCCGGTGATGGCGCTGTGTTCGGCGCGGTTGAGCACGCCGATTTTCCGGAGCATGGCGGCGTGGGCGAGCGAGCCGAGGATGTCGTGCCGCCACAATCGCCAGTCGAAGGAAACGGATTCGGTGAACCGGGCCACATCGGCGCCGGGGCCATGGGTAAAGCGTCCGCTGCGGGACACGGGAGAGATTTTTTTCATGCGCTTGGATTTAACCGCCGATGGGGACAGGTTTTGAGATGCGGCGGCAAAATTCAATCCCAAAGACGCAAAAATTCCCTAAAAAACTTCGTTGCTGCCGGCGGGGGAATATGGAATGTTTTTTGCAGAAGCCATCATGAGCGAGTTCACCTATGCCTGCCCGGTGTGCGGACAGCACATCAAATGCGACATGTCGCAAAGCGGTTCAAAGATGGAATGTCCGACGTGTTTCCAGACCATCCTCGCGCCGGATGTCTCCCCCATGCACGACCCGAAATTCGTCATCCAGGGCACGAAAGTGGGCGAACGTCCAGTTCCGGGGGTGGCGGCTTCGGGAACCTCCCCGGCACACGTACCTGTGAAAAAATCTCCAGCGGTGGCGGTGGCAGTGGCGGTGGCAGTTTTTGTATTGGCGGCCGGAGCGGCGGTATTCCTGTTCGGCGGGAAACTCTTGAAATCCACCGGCGTGCAAACCAGCCAGCCTGCACCTGCGCCCACGCCCGCGCCTGTGTCCGGGTCTGCGCCCGTCAAAAGCCAGCCGCCGGCAAAATCTCAAGCCCCGCCCCCGCCAATCGTCGTTGCGCCGCCGGCAAACGACGCGAATTGGATGCTGGACCTGAGCGCGGCAACCATTCCAGACTCAACGGTGGTCGGGAGAATTCACGGGCAAAATTTCAGTTCCGACCGGGCGACGTTTCAGGGCGGTGTGTTGATGTTCCGCGCGGGCACACGTGGACCGGTGGATTGGGGCATCACCATCAATTTCAGCAGTGCGCTGCCGGAAAACCTCGCCGGAAAAACCGTCAACATCACCACCAACGCCTCGGAGGCGGCGAAGATCACGCTGCGGTGGAAAGACGGCGATCAGGCGGGCAAGGACAATTTCAACGACAGCTATGCCATGCGAATTGAGTTTGGCCCGCTCGAAGGCAACCGGTTGCCGGGGAAAATTTATTTGTGTACGCCGGACGACCAGAAAAGTTATGTGACCGGAGCTTTCAACGCCGAAATCCGGAAGCCGAAACCGCCCAAGCACCAGTAGGGCGCGCCAGATCCGTCAGTCTGGTATCACCCGCCGCGCAAACGCCGGACTCCCAACACAAAAACTTGCCACACACCGTTCCGCGGCGGAAACTTCCGCCAGTGAACGTCGAGCTTCTCAATACCGGCAGCGAATTGATGCTGGGCCGCGTGCTGAACACGCACCAGCAATGGCTCTGCCGCCGCCTCGCCGATCTCGGTTATGTGGTGACGCGCCAGGTGGCCGTGCCGGACACGGCGAACGACATCCAGTCCGCCGTCCGCGAGGCGTTGAGCCGCGCGGATCTGGTGGTCGTCACCGGCGGCCTCGGACCGACCTCCGACGACATCACGCGCGATTTGATTGCGCAACTGCTCGGAAAAAAACTGCGACTGGACGACGCGGTGCTAGAGCACATAAAGAAACGTTTTGCGGCGCGCAAGCTGGCAATGCCAAAAATCAACGAGGTCCAGGCGCTGGTGCCCGAAGGCGCGCTGGTGCTGGCCAACCCGAACGGCACCGCGCCGGGACTGGCCATGAAAATTGAAGTTGGGAATTGTAAGCCGGGAGTTGGAGAGTGCAAATCCCCCTCTGCCTCCGCAAAATGGCTGGTGATGCTGCCCGGGCCGCCGCGCGAGTTGCGTCCGATGTTCGACGACCTGGTCGTGCCGCTGATCCGGCGCGAATTTTCGCTGGCTGCCGGCTTTGTCTGCCGGACGCTCCGGACGAGCGGCATTGCCGAATCCCTGGTACAGGAGAAAATCCAGGAACCGCTGGCGCCGCTCGTGGCGGCCGGACTGGAGGTCGGCTATTGCGCGCGGGTGGGACAGGTGGACGTGCGATTGTCGGCCCGGGTCGCGGGCGCGGAGAAAATGGTGGGCGATGCAGAGGCGCTGGTTCGCAAGATTTTCGCCGCGCAAATTTATGGTTTTGACGATGAGGAAATGGAAACCGCCGTTGTCCGGCTGTTGACCGAAAAGCAGAAAACCCTGGCGCTGGCCGAGTCCTGCACCGGTGGAAACCTGGCGCATCGCATCACGAATGTGCCGGGCGCGTCGGCGGTTTTTTTGGGCGGGTGGGTGGTTTACAGCAACGAATCGAAACAGAAATTTATCGGCGTGCGCGCGGAAACGCTGGCGGCTCACGGTGCGGTGAGCGAACCGGTGTCGCGTGAAATGGCCGAGGGTGCGCGGTCCCAGCTCGGCGCGGATTTTGCCATTGCCGTCACGGGCATCGCCGGGCCCGGTGGCGGAACCCCGGAAAAACCGGTGGGGACGGTTTTTATGGCGCTGGCAGGAGCATCCGGAACTGTGGTGGAACGCCGGCGAAATTCCTACGAACGCGAGACTTTCAAGCAATTGACCGTGCAGCAGGCCTTGGAAATGCTGCGGAAGCAATTGGTTTCTGCTTGAGACTGGAGACGTTTGAGCTAGAATGGCCAAGTTCGACGTCTCAGCTTGAGTTGAACCCAAACTTGTTTTCGACACGGCTTTGATCCCTGAACCATTGATGGCTGCAAACAACGACGCGGTTGATGACGATAGCGCGACGGACAGCGCGCCGCTTCGCAAGCGCCGCGGCACGCTGCTGGTGGTGGACGATGAGGACGGGCCGCGCCAGTCGCTGCGGGTCATTTTCAAGGACGAATACGATTTGCTGATGGCCGAGGACGGCCCGTCGGCGATCGCGCTGGCGCAGAAGCATCCCATTGACGTGGCCGTGCTGGACATCCGCATGGCCGGCATGTCGGGCATCGAGGTTTTGGAACGCCTCAAATATGTGAACCCGAACATCGAGGCGATCATGATGACCGCGTTCGAGACGACGGACACGATCCGTCAGGCGCTGCGGCTGCGCGCGTGCGATTACATCAACAAGCCGTTCGACCTCGCCACGATCCGCTCCGCCGTCAGCCAGGCCATGCAGCGGCGCACGCTCGAAAGTGAAATCCACAGCAGCGCGGAAAAAATCCAGGAACTGCTCACCGAATTGCAGAACCAGCGGGTCGAGGAAAAGATCGCCAAGACCCGGGGCGACATTTACGCCAGCATCATCCACGACATCAACGGCCCGCTGACCGTGATTTCCGGCTTCGTGCAGGTGCTCAACCAGCGGCTCAACCGCGCCGAGCGGATGGAGGTGGAGGATTTGGAATTCGTCAAGCACCGCCTGAACATCGTCACACGGCAGACGGCGAACTGCATCGAGATTTCCCGGCGGTATCTCCAGATTTTGCAGGACAAGCCCGGCCACAGTGCGCCGCGCGTGAGCGTGAAGCAGTTGCTCCACGACCTGGAGCAGCTCGTATGCGTCCATCCGAGTCAGCTCGAAAACGAGTTCGGCATCACGCCGTTCGGCGAAGCCGCGGGCGTGAAGGTCAACGGCACCGATGTCATCCAGATTTTATTGAACCTCGTCGTCAACGCCTTTCAATGCGCCCCGCAAAGTCATCGCGTGGAGGTGGGCGGTGAAGTGTTGACCGAGTCGCTCGACTTGACCGGGTTCAAGGACAGTCCCAGCGACCGGATGCTGAACGTCGAAAGCATGGACAACACCGCGCCGCTGGTGAAATTCTGGGTGCGCGACAACGGCCCCGGCATCCCGGCGGAAGTGCTGCCCAAAATTTTCCAGGCCTACTTTACCACCAAGGGTCCGCGCCAGGGAACCGGTCTGGGGCTTAACATCGTCCAGCGGCTCATCAAGGAAGGCAACGGCGCGCTGCACGTCCACACGAAGCTCGGTGAGGGCACGACCTTTACCGTTTATCTGCCTGGCGCGAATCTGGCGAAGTGACCCGGATGCATGCACATTGCGATTTTAATCTTATTTGGTTTGATTGCTGCCGTATGGCCCGCGCGCGCGGATGAAAAACTGCCGGTGCTTAAGGTGGGCATCAATACCTACAGCAATGTGACCGTCACGACCGTTACCCCTACTGACATCTACTTCACCTACGCCGGTGGGATGGGCAATGCGAAATTGAAGCAGCTCTCCCCGGAACTGCGGCAGCATTTTGGTTTCGATTCGAAGCAGGCCAGCGAGGTGGAACAACAGCAGGCGGCGGCCAACGCCCGGTACCACACCCAACTGGTCAGCCAGGCTTCCTTCCGGCCGTCGGCGGGTGAAGACCTGGTGCAGGCGGAAGGATTGGTCTGGAGCCTGGACTTTTCCCAGGCCCTGGCCCGCGCCAAAGCCGGAAATAAAATGGTGCTGATAGATTTCACCGGTTCCGACTGGTGCCCATGGTGTGTCAAATTTGACAAGGATGTGTTGTCCACCGGCAAGTTTGCCACCTATGCCGAAAGCGAACTGGTCCTGGTTCTGGCAGATTTCCCGAACCACACGGCGCAAAACAGCGCGCTCAAGCAGGCCAACGCGGAACTGAAAAATAAATTCCAGGTCAGTGGTTTTCCCACACTGGTCGTTTTAAACTCCTCGGGCAGGGAAATCGGACGGCAGGTGGGATATGCTTCCGGCGGCCCGGACGCGTTCATTGCCAAGCTGGAACGGTTCAGCGAAATACATTAGCCCGGCTGCCGAGGCCCGTACCATCCCGCAAAGAACCCGGCACCGTGACAGAGACATCCGGCTTTGCTGCTCTAATTGCCCAGATACTCGCGCGGGTCCACGATCTTTCCGGCAATCGCGCTCGCGGCCACCGTCGCCGGTTTTGTTTCAAGCCAGCTCATAAACCGCCGGACGATACTTTGCCTTGGGAATCCGCACCCGCGATTCGCGCATGGACTCAAGCGACAATTGCTGCGCGATCAAGACTTCATGCAAAGCCTCTTCCGGCGTCTCGCCATGCGCCGAGCAGTATTTTAAATCGGGTATGTCAGCGATGAAGCACTTGTCCTCCTCGCTGTAAAAAACATTGATGTGATAGCGCGTTTTCATGTTTCGTCATCCAGTCTCAAGCCGTTTGTCTCCATCGCATCGAGCAACTGCCGGAGTTGATACATTTTCATCCGGCCGTTTCTGTCCGGCTGAAAATTCAACCGCAAGCCCGGCACTTCACAATGCACAAAAATATGGTGGCTGCCCCGCGTTCTGTCCAATTCAAATCCCAAAGCTTTCGCCAACCGGCAGGCGTCTTCAAACCGGATATTGCGCGAGCCGGCCAGAAGTTTTTCGAGAACCTTCCGGGCATTCATATTTGGGCTTAATTCCCCAAATACTCGCGCGGGTCCACGATCTTTCCGGCAATTGCGCTCGCGGCCACCGTCGCCGGCGACGCGAGGAACACCTGCGACTCCTTGTCGCCCATGCGACCGGGGAAATTCCGGTTCGTCGCGCTGATGCACTTGATGCCCGGCTTGTTGATGCGGCCAAAGGTGTCCACCGGCCCGCCCAGGCACGCGGCGCAACCGGCGTTCTCCGTCATCTGCACGCCGGCAGTCACGAGAATCTGCCAGATGGTTGTGTTGCCCCAATAAGTGGATTGCAAATCGCGCACAATGTCCGGCGTCGCCGGCACGCCGAACGTGTCAATCGTCACCTTCCGGCCGCGCAACACGCGCGCGAATTCCACGAAGTCGCTCGTCTTGCCGCCGGTGCAGGAGCCGACATACGCGCGGTCGAGCTTGACGTTCATGTCTTTCGCCTTCTTGCGTTGGCCCGGGTCGGGATGGCAGGCGACGGTCGGCTCCAGCTTGCTCAAATCCACGACGTGTTCGTAAACAAATTTTTGATCTTTGTCCGGCGTCACGGGTTCGTAGGCGGATTTCGTCCCGTTCAACTTCACGCGCGCATCCACGTACTCCGCCGTGCGCGAGTCGAATTCAAAAATGGCGTTCTTCCCGCCCGCCTCGATGGCCATGTTCGCAATCGTCATGCGGTCGTCAATCGAGAGGTTGTGCGCGCCCTCGCCGTCGAACTGTAGCGCGCGGTAGGTCGCGCCGTCGAAACCGATTTCGCCAATGCAATGGAGGATGATGTCCTTGGCCATGACGCCGGGCTGGAGTTTGCCTTCGAGCCGGAAGTGCATCGTCTCCGGCACCTTGATGAGCAATTTGCCCGTGCCCATCACGAAGCCGGCGTCCGTGTTGCCGATGCCGGTGGCGAACTGGTTGAACGCGCCCGCCATGCACGTGTGCGAGTCCGTGCCGAACAAAATTTCGCCGGGGCGCGTGTGGCCCTTGGCCGGGAGCGCCGTGTGGCAGACGCCCGCGTAGCGCGAGCCGTACTGGCGGTTCAACATGCCCTTCGACGCGTCGAAATGCCAGTGGCCGTTGGCGTCGTCAATGACGTCGTAGAAATACGGGATGTCCTGCTCCTTCACGAAATCGCGCAGGATGTCCACGTTGCGGTTCGACTTCGAGTCGGCGGTGAAGATGTAATGGTCGGGGATGATGACGATTTTGTTTTTGTCCCAGACCTTGGCGTCCTTGCCGAACTCGCGTTTGAAGACGCCGATGGTTCCCGGCCCGCAGACATCGTGCGTCATGAGCACGTCGGCGCTCACCCAGATATTGTCACCGGCCTGCACGCGCGGCTTGCCGGCGGCGCGGGCGAGAATCTTTTCCGTCAAAGTCATAGTCGGGACAGCATAGCCGAGGAATGGGGTGAGTTCAACTGAACAAAAGCGGTGAACAAGGATGAGCGGAAAATAAGTTTGCGAGTTCCGTCTGGAAGAGAATTACGGCCTGTCGTCGCCGTGATGAAATGTCTTTAAGTCCGCCATGCGAAATGCGGCGACGAAGTCCTTGATGAATTCATCCTGCGGCTTTTGCCCCAGCGTCACGCGCAGCAACTTGAATTTTTCCGATACTTTGCCCTGACGAGCATTGTTGGTGAAACCAAAATCGCGCGTGAAGCAAACGTCGAAATTTTGGATCGCGAATTGGTAAAGTTTGCCGTTGTCCAAACCCTGCATCCGCAACGTGATGACCGACTCGACTTCGTGGCCCTCCGCGCGCAACGCGGCGACGAGTTTTCTCGGCAGATTCTCGTCCAGCAGGATTTTCACGCCTGTTGCAGTTCCTTCTGATGCGCCAGTTCAGCCAGCGTCCCGCGCACGGATTCCTCGGTCAGGCTCGGATACGCGTCCACGATTTCGGCGACCGACAGGCCGGCGGCGAGCGATTCCAGGATGAGCGCCACGGAAATGCGCGTGCCGCGCACACGCGGGCTTCCGCCCAAATACTCCGGGTCGGCGACAATCCAGTTCTTCATGCAGTCAAGGTATTGCAGGCACACAATAAATCAAGCCGTGCTTGCGGTGTTTTATAATGGGTAACATAGTCCGTGGACGAATAGTCCTCAAAAAAGGCATCATCACTGCCATGTCATCCAAGCCAAGCCCGCTTAAAGTTCTTGGAGAACGGATACGGGAAATGCGAAAAGTCAAAAATCTCACACAGGAGGATTTGGCTTATGAGAGTGAAATTGACCGCAGTTACATTGGAGGAGTTGAGCGCGGTGAGCGAAATCTATCGTTCGACAAACTGTGCCAAATCGCCGAAGCGTTGGGATGCGATGTGGCAGCGCTGACCAAAGGTCTTCCAAAGGAGTCATCAAAATGAAAGTCATTCGGACACTCGTGGTTTTGGATCGTGGGAACATCATTGATTCTGCGGAGTGGGAAAAAATTCATCTGGCCTACACGGATGCGATTCGGGCAATGGTTCACCCTCCCGGCAGCAAGCAATTTACGATTAGAAAGAAATCTCGAAAGTTAAACAAGCTCGGCAAGCCCACAAGCCAGTGGAACCGCAATGGTGTAACTGCTATCAAACAGCAGTTTTTAGATGAAATGCTGAAGCGACATTGGAAGCTGGAAGACCCTTTGAATATTTCAGCCCTCATGGAAACTTACAAAGCGTCGAAAGAGGCTGAAGAATTATTTTTGGAATACCCGAGCAAAAAGGCAATTACAGAACCGCTCCACAATATGGTTGGCGACTTTGATTGCTCTTTCAAGGTGGCTGACAAATGGCGTGCCGTGATTGAATGGGAGACAGGAAATATCTCATCCTCCCACAGAAGCATGAATAAGCTTTGCCTTGCATTGATGGCTTCACAAATTGAGGTTGGTGTCCTGATCGTGCCAAGCCGTGCCCTATATCCGCATTTGACAGATCGTATTGGCAATTGGATGGAACTGTCTCCGTATCTCCATTTCTGGAAAAGAGCCGGCAAATTCGTGGAAAAAGGATTGTTGGCGGTGACGGTGGTTGAGCACGATGAACTCACAGACGCCCCTTCCGTTCCATATATCGGCCAAGGAAAAGACGGTCGGAGCGCCGAGGGAAAAACTAAATCAAAATAGGCTGGAGCTTGAGATCTGGTTCCTCACCCAAGCCGTTCAGCCGATATTTGCTGGTATCGTGACCAAACTGTTTCCGTAGTTTTAAGCTGTCCGGCGTGAAAAGCCGATTTTTGCCGGCGGTCAATTTTGCAAGATAATCCGCGTCTGCGTTGATATTCTCGAAACGCTCGACGATTGCAGACGCTTCCAGTTCAATTCCAATCCAGCTCCGCCCCAAAAGTTCTGACGCCACAAATGTAGTCCCGGACCCGCCAAACGGATCGAGCACCAGCGAGCCAGGATCACTCGCCATCGAAACAACACGGTCTAAAAGTTTCAATGAAAGCTCATTCGCCTTACGCTTCTTATATTTTGCGTGGCGCACCGGTGGAATGTCATACCAAACATCCGTCAAATTTACGCCAGCCGGATTCATCTTGTCTTTGTATCCGCCGTAATCATTTGCTTCCTTGCCGCAGTGTGAGCAGGTTTTTATTGGAAGTCTGTCCGGGTGAAAAATTGCCGGTTTGTCACCCTTGATAAAATAAAGAAGCGAGTAGTGCGAAGGATAAAGCCGCTTGGGGATTGGAAGTGAGTATTTAATATCGACCGAAATCCAATGTCGAAAAGTCAGCTTCTTGCCGAGAAATGCTCCAAGGGGCAGATTCCATTTTGGCAAATTGAAAAGAAAAAGAGACCCACCCGGTCGCAACACTCGCACGAGTTCATTCAACCACTTTTCACACCACAAAATGTAATTTTGCTCTGGAACGGCATCGTCAAACTTTGAATTGTAATCCTTGCCAAGATTAAACGGCGGATCTGCAAAGACCAAATCCACCGTGCCGGCGGGAATGTGAGGCAGAATGGACAAACAATCCGCCTCATATAACTTTCCGAACTGGGTTTCCATTTTTGGAATGGGTAACATAGTCATCATTCTATTTCCAAGCGACAAGGGCGGCAAGATTTTTCCATAAAGCTATCATTACCATATTTTCGCAACATCTGCTTGATTTTATCCGTAGCTCGAAAGTTTTTCCGTCAGCGCCACAAACCGATCCAAGCTCAATTTCTCCGCGCATTCCTGCGGCAGATTCCGTTTGCGTATTTCATCTGAATCATTTTGCAATTTCTTCGCGCCTTTATCCCGCCGCATCCAGCCGGAGCAGGCAATGGCCGAAATCCATCACGGACTGGCCGGGCGTCGGCAGATATTGCTTCGCCATCTGGTAAAGCCGTCCGCGTCCGCGCACGACGACTCCGGCGCGCACCAGCCGGGCGAGATGCTTGGAAGCATTGTCGTAGCTGCAACCGCCCACCTTTGCCATTTCGTCAATCGTCCGCGCTTCGCCGCAGGTCAGTTCCTTCAGCATCTTCCAGCGCGTCGAGTGGCCTAATGCCGTGATGAGCAATTCCAGATTGGGCAACGGCATTCCAGCGGGAACTTTGGATATTTCGGCAATTGAATTCATGGAAAACAGCGTATTTTAAGGCAAATTCGATTGCAAGATGGAAAACGCGCTCATAAAAATAGACTGCGCTGTTTGTCAATCGGATTACGCAGTTGTCCAGCTGGATTACGCTGTTGATTCTCTGGACTTTGCTGTTGTCCATCTGGACTCCGCCATCGGTCAATTAGAGTTCGCTTTAGTCCAGTTAGATTACACTGTTGTCAATTTGGAGCCCACTGTTATCCATATGGATTTCACTATCATGTATTTGGACGGCGCTGTTGCCAAATTGGATTACGCAGTCGGTTCTGAAGACTGCGCAGTCAATTCCCAATTGTTAACCCCGGCTCTGGTAAAGCGCCACGAGCGCGGCTCCGATGGCCTGCGATAATTCGCCCAGGACGGCGGGAATGATTTTGATGCTGGCGCGTTGCGCGGGCCAAAGATACGGCGCGGCGGTCTCGTGGATGATGCGCAGGTAACGCTCGCGGAATTCCGGCGTGGTCACTTCATGGTCCATCAGCCCGCCACCGATGACGACAATGCCCGGATCGAGCAGCGTAACGAGGTTCGCCACATGAAAGCCCATCGCGCGCGCCTGAAAATCGAAAATCTCCAGCGCCAGCGCGTCGCCCTTTTGCGCGCGGCTGCGCAGCGACAAAACTTTTTCCTTCACCGGCGCGGTGGATTTCGCGAGCTCGTGGTCGGGGAATTTTTTCAGTTTTTCCGCCAGCAAACGCGGCAGGCCGGCGATGGTTGTATAAGGTTCGACGCAGCCCCAATTTTTTCCGCAGCCGCACGGAATCGGTTCGCCGCCGAGGCCGAACAGGTGCAGCGGCGCGGCCATGTGCGCGGTTTCCATGGCGGTGAGCGTCTGGCCGGTGAGCGGCAGGCCGTCCTGTCCCACGAACGCGCTGCCGAGGCCGGAGCCTGGCATGAGCATCAGGACGGAAATCTTTTTGTCTGCACGGGCGATGCGCGCCTCGGCCACGCCGCCGCAATGGCCGTCATTGCCCATTATTAACGGCAGCGGGCGGTCGGCTACTTTGGCGAGCGCCGCGCTGTAATCGGCCTGAATGTTCCAGCCCGCAAAACCCGCCGGCAGATTCGCGGCCTTGCCGAGCACGCCGTAACGTTCGTAGGGTCCGGGAATGGCGAGGCCGGCACCCTGAACCTGTGCCCAGTCAAGCTGGTTCTGCGCGAGAAATTCATTGATGGCCGAAATCCAGGCGGCGATGACTGCTTCCCGGCCGTTTTTGGAATTGGTCGGCCGTTGCAACAATGTGGTGGCGACGGCCTGCCCATCCTCCCATACGGCGCCGATTTTTGACGTAGTCGCCCCGCTGTCGGTGCCGATAAAAATATTCCGCTTCGTGTTCATGATGAAATTTCCCAAAGAGCCGCCGGCCGATGGACGCATCAGGGTTTAATTTTCAAATGCAGACAGAGCAAGCCCGGAACAAAACGGTATGGCAAGGATTTATTGCCAGACCGCCGGGTTATTTTACCTTGACCCGGAATTCGCTCGCGTCCGTGATTTTCTCGAGATCGCCCTTGTAAAATTCCTGGCGGAATTCGTCCGTTTCCAGCAAATGCTGGTACAATTCCTTTTTGTCGCGCTTGATGATGAATTTCAGTTCGTCCAGGTCGTCCGACCAGCGGAAGCCGTTGAAGAATTCCGCGCCGCCGAACTGGGTTTTATACAGCGCCGTCGGCGAATAGCAGGTGCCCAGGTAGAAATGTTTGAAGCCGCGCTCTGCGAACAGCCCCACCGCCGACGTCATCATGAACATCCCGAGGTTCCGCGCGTAATAATTCAAATCGTAAAACGCATAGTAATAATAGGCGAGCTCCCGCCCCTCGATGTACAGCGTCGCCACGCCGATTTCCGCGCCGGTCTTGGTGTCCGTAAATACGAGCAGATGCGAAATGATGGGCGAACCAAACAGGGCGTCGAGCCGCTCGAAAGTCATCACGTCCTTGCCAAACTTGATGTCCGCGTAGGTCTTGAAAAAGTCGCGGCGTTCCGGGGTGTAATCGTATTTGTCGCGCGGGACCAGCTTCACCTCGATGCCCGCGCCCTTGCGCAGGATGCGGCGGTTTTCGGACGACGGCTTGAATTTCGCGAGGTTCACGCGCACCTGGCGGCACAGATAATAGCGGTCCAGGTTGCGCGACGACGGCAGGAAACCGGCGTTGAAAATGTCCGCCGGCGACTCGCCCGGCTCCGGCACCGCCCAGACGGCATAGGGAAACTGGTAATGGTCGTAGTCGGATTTTTGCTCGGAGAAAAGCAGTTTCATTTTGCGGCAACGGTTTCAGCTTCGAGTTTCGCCGAGGCGGTTTTGGCGTTCACGGATTTTCTCCGCAGCCGCAATCGCCAGCTGGTCAGCACTTCGTAGCTCACCGAGTTTTTCAGCTTGGCAACGTCGTGAACGGAGATTTCCTCATTGCCCTGCCGGCCCATGATGACGGCCTCGTCCCACATCTGGGCTTCGGGGATGTTCGTGATGTCCACCATCAGCGCATCCATCGCGATGCCGCCGATGAGCGGCGCGCGCTGGCCGTGGATGAGCGCGCCGCCGGTGTTGCGCACGCGCGGGAAACCGTCGCCATAGCCAATCGGCAGCACCGCGATCCGCCGTGCCGACGGTGCGGTGTAGCGCATGCCGTAACCGACCACTTCGCCGGGTTTCAGTTTTTGAATCGCCGCGATGCGAGCTTTCACGGACATCACCGGTTCAATGCCGGGAATTCGCCGGCAAACGGACGATGGGAAAACGCCATACAACAAAATGCCCACCCGGACCATGTCGAGGTGCGCCTGCGGCAGATCAAGGAAACCACCGCTGTTGCAGGCATGGCGCAGTTTCACTGAAATGCCCCGCGCCGCCATGCCCTGGAGAACTTCGTTGAAGCGGGAGAACTGGAGATTGGCGAACGTCTTGTCCACTTCGTCGGATTGCGCGAAGTGGGTCATCACTCCTTCGAGTGAAAGCGATTTTTCGGAAGCAATCATTTCGATCAACGGCAACGCCTCGTCCCAGCGCACGCCAAAGCGGCTCATGCCCGTGTGTATTTTCACGTGTACTGGCACGCGCTTGTTGGCGGTCGCGGCGGCGCGGGCCAGCTTGCGGACGGTGTTCGCTTCGTTGACGCAAACGGTCAGGTCGTGGGCGACGCACCACGGCAGTTCGGCCTCCTGGCGTTCGCCCAGCAGCAACAACGGCGCGGTGATGCCCTCGTCGCGCAGGTTCATGGCCTCCTCGAGTGTGCTGAGACCGAAGCCCCACGCGCCTTCTTCGAGCGCGATGCGCGCCACGTCGAGGGCGCCGTGGCCGTAGGCCTCGTCCTTCGTGACGGCGAGCAGTTGCACGTGGCGCGGCAGGTCGCGGCGGATGAGCTGCAGGTTGCGGCGCAGTTTGCCGAGGTCAATTTCCGTCCATGCCGGTCGCAACGGAAAGCTGGTTGAATCAAAATCCATAAGACGTCGAAAGTTGTTTAACCATGAATCATGCCAGAAAACACGAAAAAACAGCACCCAGAAAATTATTTTCCGCTGGTTTCCCATGCCCGGCCTTTTGACTCATCGCATCAGCCCGGCGGCCTGGTCGGAACGCCACCGGTTGGGATGGGAGCTTGCGTCGTCGGCAAATTTAGATAGGCTCGCGCCAGTTGAGTCTCCCGGAATGACCAAACCGACACATTTACCCGAGGAAGCTTTCAAACCTTTCGTCGTCTGGTTGGCAGCGTTGTTTTTGGTGGTGCTGGGCGCGAAACTCTGGGTGGTGCAGCTTTACGGGTCGCCGCTCCCGCTCTGGGATCAGTGGTATGAAGCCGACAATTTTTTCCGGCCCTGGATGGCAGGCCACCTTCCGTGGGGAGCCTTTTTTGCGCCCCACAACGAACATCGAATCCTCTGCACCCGCCTGCTGGATTTGGCCGTCATCCGGCTGAACGGGCGCTGGGAGCCTTTGCTGCAGATGACGGTCAACGTGTTCCTCTACGCGGCGTTCGCCTGCGGGCTGGCATTCTGCCTGTGGAAATTTCTGGGGCGCAAAAACGGATGGTTCGTCTGTTTCTTGCTGACGCCGTTTTTTGCTTTGCCCTACGCCGGCGAAAACACCATTTGGGCCTTCAATTCCCAGGTTTACTTTCTCAACTTTTGCTCGTTGGCAACGCTGGCCGGTCTGGGCTTTGGGAAACCCGCCGGCCGATGGTGGTGGCTGGGGCTGGCCGCTGCGATCCTGGGACTGTTCACCGCAGCTTCCGGTTTGCTTGCACCTTTGGCTGTCGTCGGATTGCTGGTTTTGCGCGCCATTAAAGACCACCGGATGGCAATGGAAACAGTGGTCACCTTGGGTGCGTGTCTTGCTGTCGCGGGGCTGGGACTGGCCTTGCGCGTTAGTGTGGAGAGTGACCGTCCGTTGCAGGCCCGCTCAATAATGGAATTTGCTTCCGCCTTGTTGCGCAACCTGGACTGGCCGTTTTTTGATGCGCCCTGGATGGCGGCCCTCATTTTGCTGCCCTTGGTCTGGCTGCTGGTCCTGTATTTGCGGCCAAACTTTCAGGAACCGCGGGCGGCGGAGTTCCTGCTGGTGCTCGGATTGTGGAGCGGATTGCAGTCGGCGGCGCTGGCCTATGGCCGGGCGAATTACGGGGAAGTGATCCCGGCCAGCCGGTTCATGGATGAGCTGAGTTTTCTGGTCATTGCCAGTCTGTTCGCCACCGTGCTGCTCCCAAGATCGTGGGTGGGTGGCCGGTTTCCCGGCTGGGCTGGGATGGTGTTGCCGCTGGTTTTTGCCGTCATCATTTTTTCCGGTCTCTGCCGGATTTCAAAAATCGTCGTGGACAATCTGCTGGCTCCCACCCGCATGATGAACCTGGTGGCCGAGGAACGCGTGGCCACCTTCGTGACCAGCGGCGACGAACGCGATTTGTTTGAAACGCCCACCGTGCGCCCGGATCCGAAATTGACGCTGAGCGTGCTGCGCGACACGAAGCTGCAGACCATCCTGCCCGCAGCGTGTCTGCGCCCGGCCTCTCCGCCGGTTGCCGGCCGGCCGGCCGCCTTCTCCCTGTGGCTGTTGCGACATTCCGTGGTGATATTATCGTGCGGATTGTTTTTGTTTGCCGGCCTTTGCGGATATGGACTGGCACGCGGGGCTCTCGGTCTGGCACGGGAGAATCTGGCGGGCATGGTCGCCCTGTTAACCGGCCTCGCCGCACTGGGGTTTGTGTGGTCGAAACATTCCGTCCAGCGTGAGTCCGTGGAAAGGGAAATGCATCACGAGCTGGCGATATATTTCAAAGCAGCCGGCAAACCGGCGCGCGCGGCGTTTCACGAACGCATGGCTGAAGGAGCGGGACATTAACCGCGTTCAGGCGGTTCCCGGCGGCCACAGGCTTTGCCCGATGTCCGTCCGGAAATAGCTGCCGACCACGCGGAGTTTGCGGATGTTCGCGTAGGCTCCGGCGATGGCCGCCTTCAACGTTGGTGCGAGTGTCACCACGTCCGCGATGCGATGGCCGGTGGCTGAAAGTTTTCCGTCCGCTCCGCGCTCGACTTCATTCCACCAGATGTTGCCATCAGGTTTTCCGGCCAGTTCGAGCGGCAGGTGCGGGCTGCGCACCTGCGTGAACGGATAACCATAGCCGGCCAGCGTGAGCGAACAGCCGAACTTCAGTTTCTCGTTGAACTGCAGCTTCAGCTTCTGGTTCCGCGTGGTTTGCCGGACGATTTCCGCCGGCTGCTTCAGCATTTGCAGAATCATCGGTCCGGAAGTCACGCCGATGCGGATGTTGTATTCGATGACGTGCCAGCGGCCGTTGCGCTTGATGGCGGTAACCTGCAACGGTCCATTGAACCCGGTCGCGTGCAGCCACGGCAGCAGCGGGTGAATGAGCTGGCGCGCCAGGCCGTATTTGTCGTGGGGATCACGTTCGACCAGGCCGCCGAGCGGCGCGCCGGCCACGATACCCTGGTTGCCGTTGAAGGCATATTTGTATTCCTGGTTCGTGACCAGCGAATGGATCTCGCCGCCGCTCACCAGCACGATGTGTCCGGCCTCGGCGCGCCCAAGATATTCCTGGAGGAAAACGCCCTCGGCATAGTTCACGTGGCGCAGCCAGGCCCGCGTATCCTCGGCGGTCTCGCACAAGATGGTGTGAATCGGGCTGGTCGGCGAGCAGAGCGGGTTCTTGATGACGAACGGCTGAGGATGTCTGGCCAGGATTTTTTCCGCCTCGATTCGATTTTGGGCCACAAACGATCGCGGAAACGGGATTTTGAAATCCGCGCACAGCTTGCGGGCGAAATCACGCTCGCGTTCAATCCGCATGGCCTCACCAGTCGGACTGAAAATGCCGACGCCCGACTTCACCAGGTCGCCCGCCCACGGCTGCAACGCCCAGTCAATGGATTGCGGGATGACGACCTCAACGCCATTCTTCCGGATGAGCGGAACCGGGCTTGGAAAGGCGTCGCGAGAAAATACGGGTCCGACGAGCGACGGCGGAAAATGGCCGTAATTGCGGGTCAGATACGTCGAGATGCTGGCGCCGGCATCGGCCAGCGCCGTGCCGATGCTGTGCGCGAACGACCCGACACCGAGCACCATGAATGATGGCGCATGGTGCTTCCGGCTGGATTTGTTTCGGACCGATTTTTTCACTTTTGACTTTCTCGTTTGCCGCTCAATCTGGCGGCGGCTGAAGTTGTTTGCCTAGTTTGGAAAAACTGCGAACTTTTACAACCATGAACGATGAAATCTTGCAACGGCTCGGACGGATCGAGACCCATGTTGCCCATCTGGAACACCAGGTCGAACAGTTGAACGAGGTGGTGGTCGGTCAAAGCAAGACGGTTGAGCAATTGAGGAAACAGGTGCAACGCCAGTCGGGCGTCCTTGAAACCATGGAGTTGGAGCGCATCAAGGCGAACAACGTCAAGCCGCCGCACTACTAGGAGGTGCTCACTTGGTGGAGCGAGGCTCCTGACGAGCCATCTCCGTTTCGCGTTACCGCCAAGACCGGCTCGCGAGGACGCTCGCCCCACCAGAATGACTCTTGTGTTTCTCGACTTTGGCCGCCAATTGGTTACGTTGAGGTTGTGAGTTTTACCACTGAATTCAATTCGTTGCCGCTGAACCCGCTCGTGAAGCGGTCGCAGTCGGCTGGTATCCAGGCTGTGCGTGAAAGCATGGCGAGGACCAAGCTGTCGCTGGCGGATTTCGCGCACCTGATTTCGCCGGCGGGCGCAGAGTTGCTGGAGCACATGGGCCGGCGTTCACACGCGATGACGCAGCAGCGTTTCGGCAAGGTCATCCGGCTGTTTGCGCCGCTTTATCTTTCCAATGAATGCGTCAACAATTGCGCCTATTGTGGTTTCTCGCGCGACAACCCGATCCTGCGCGTGACGCTGTCGCTCGACGAGGTGAAGCGCGAAGCGGCGGCGATCCAGGACCAGGGTTTCCGCAACATCCTGCTCGTTGCGGGCGAACACCCGAAGTTTGTCTCAAACAATTATCTCCGCGATTGCATCGCGGTGCTGCATGCCGACTGGCCGGGCATTTCACTCGAAGTCGGGCCGATGGAAATTGAGGATTACCGGCCGCTGGTCGCGGCAGGTGCAGACGGTCTGGTGGTTTATCAGGAGACCTATGACCGCAAAATTTATGCGGACCTGCACACCGCCGGGCCGAAAAGAGATTTCGACTGGCGGCTGGAAACGCCCGAGCGCGCCTACGCGGCGGGATTCCGGCGGCTGGGCGTCAGTCCGCTTTATGGCCTGGCTGACTGGCGGTTCGAGGCCATCAGCCTGGCCGCGCACGCGGATTATCTGCTGCGGAACTGCTGGAAGGCGCAGGTGACCATTTCGCTGCCGCGGCTGCGTCCATGCGCGGGTGAATTCCAGCCGCTCACGCACATGAGCGATCGCGAACTCGCACAACTCGTCTGTGCGTTCCGATTGATGTTCCCCGACGTCGGGCTGGTGCTTTCGACGCGCGAACCGGCGAAGCTGCGCGACGGGCTGATTCCGCTCGGCATCACGATGGTGAGCGCGGGCAGCCACACCGAACCGGGCGGCTACACCGGCGCCGGGAAGGAAAAAATCCATCACACCGAGCGCGGGCGGATTGTGGAACTGGCGTCCGGCTCCAGCGAATGGGCGCCCACGCCGGAACAGGCGACGAACGCGACCGGACAGTTTCAAATTGCCGACGAACGTTCCGCCGGCGATGTGGCGGAATTGATCCGGCGGCTGGGGTACGAGCCGGTTTGGAAGGACTGGGACGCGGCGCTGACGGCATGAAGTGAGGGATTCAAGTTGTGAACGCAGCATTTGTCACAGCCAACGACAAGCCGGTCGAGGCGAAGGTGCCATGTTCGATTGAGGAATTTCTGGTGGCGCAGAAACTTTTGCCCCGCAGCGTGGTCGTGGAGCACAATGGCGAAGCTGTCGCGCCGTCGGAATTTTCCCAACGCCAACTTCAGGCGGGCGACCGGCTGGAGATCGTAAAGATCGTCGCCGGCGGTTGATGGGCCAAGTCGTGCCCGGTTACTTCCTGGGTCCGGCGGGCTGCGGCACGATCCCGTATTTTCTGAGAATCGGCTGGAAGTCGGGGTGCGTGCTGCCGTAGATGGTCAGCGACTTCACAAAAGCTTCCATGCCCGCCCGGTCCTGGCTGAAGGCCTTGATGATCTGGGTGGCCTGCGGTTTGATGGCGGCGATGTCCTTGCCGGTGATGCTGGCCTGTCGGTACAAAACAACGGTGAGCGTGCCGCTGACAACGACGAGCGCAAGCAACAGCGAAAAAACCTGATGGCGCAGGGCAACCAGCTGATCCAGCATGTCGGTCTGCGAAGGAGGATTGGTTTCGTTCATGGCAATTAACGGTTGGCGGGTTTGGCTTGGACGGGTTGCTGCAGGATACGCAGGATGTCCGAGTTCGGATTGCTCTTGCTGTAGGCGACGGCGTCATTGGCCAGCGATTCCACCGCCATGCGATAGGCATTGGCCTGGGAGGCCTGGATTTGCAGCGAGCGCAACTCGCGCGTGCGGAAAATCGTTCGCAATGCGAAAAACACACCCGCAATCACCAGCACCGCCAGCAGGAGATTCAAAGCGGTCGTAATGTTGTCATTTTTCATAAGGGTGAAAAACTTTAGCGCAACGGCGGCCAATGTCCACTGAATTTTAGGCTGCGAAAATGATTTGATTTTACGGGGGGCGGATGGCATTTGTTTCCGGAATTCAACGCTGCGCAGTGGCCAAAGAAGAGCCAATTGAATTGATGGGAGACGTCAAGCAGGTGCTGCCCGGCACCATGTTCCGGGTGGCGCTGCCCAACGGTCATGAAGTGCTCGCGCACATCTCCGGCAAGATGCGCAAGAACTTCATTCGAATCAGCGTCGGCGACAAGGTCAACGTGGAGATGTCCCCCTACGACCTGCACAAGGCGCGCATCACCTACCGGCACAGTTGAAGTTTCCAGGTTCAAATATCCGGAGAAAAAGCTTTCCCGCTTTTCTGAACACTGAACACTGAAAACTCGAAGCTTATGCAAATCCACTACCTCGGCGCGGCGCGCACCACCACCGGCTCCATGTATTTGCTCGACGTCAACGGCAAACGGCTGTTGCTGGAATGCGGCCTCTTCCAGGGCCACCGCGAGGAATCCATCCAGCGCAACTGCTGCTTTCCGTTCGACCCGAAACAGATTGACGCCGTGGTGCTGAGCCACGCACACATGGACCACGCGGGCAACCTGCCGAACCTGGTCAAGCAGGGCTATGCCGGCAACATCCATTGCACCTTCGCGACGCGCGACCTTTGCAGCATCATGCTCGTGGACTCCGCGCACATCCAGATGGACGACGCCGCGTTCGTCTCCAAGCAGCGCGCGAAGAAAAAACTGCCGCCGGTCGAGCCGCTTTACACCATCGCCGACGCGGAGAAAACATTGCATCAGTTTGTCGCCGTCGGCTACGAGCGGCCGCTCCCGGTTGTGGACGGCGTGACGGTCACTTTCCGCGATGCCGGGCACATTCTCGGCTCGGCGCAGGTGATTTTGGACGTGCGCGAAGGCAATCGAAAATTCCGATATTTATTCAGTGGCGACGTGGGCCGCGGCTACGACGAAATCCTCCGCGACCCGCAGCCGACCGAAAACGTGGATTATCTGCAAATCGAATCCACCTATGGCGGACGCGAGCACGAGGTGCGCACCGACGCTGATGAAACCGTGGGCCGGGTTGTGCTGGAAACCTTGAATCAAAAAGGCAAGGTCATCATCCCGGCGTTTTCCGTCGGACGCACGCAACAGATTGTTTACGTGCTGAACCAGCTCACGCTGGCGGGCAAACTGCCGCGCGTGCCGATTTATGTGGACAGCCCGTTAAGCGTGAATGCCACCGAGATTTACCGGCTGCACCCGGAATGTTTCAACGACACGATCAACAAATTCCTGCACGAAAGGGCGAATCCCTTCGGCATGTCCAACCTCACCTACATCCGCGAAGCCGAACAATCGAAGAAACTTAATGACCTGAAAGAACCCGCCATCATCATCAGTGCGTCGGGCATGTGCGAAGCCGGCCGGATCCGGCATCATCTCAAAAATCACCTCGGCGATCCAAAGAATCTGGTGTTGTTCATCGGCTTTTGCGCGGAGAATACGCTGGGCGCGCAGATCGTGGCCGGCAAAAGCCCGGTGAACATTTTTGGCGAACCGCAGGAAGTGAAGGCAAAAATCGTTTCCCTCGACACCTACTCGGGCCACGCGGACCGGAGTGAATTGAAGCAATACGTGGGAAAAATCACCGGCGACCTCAAAAAAATCATCTGCATCCATGGCGAAGAATCCCAATGCCTGGCACATGCGGAAACGTTGCGCGCGATGAAGCCGAAGGCCGAGGTCATCGTGCCGGAATACCAGCAGGTGCTGGAGATCTAGCTATTCCCTGAAATTCACAAACTGCACGGCCACCGGAAGTTCCTTGGTCCGGATGGCGGCGATCACGGCCTGCAATTCATCCCGGCTCTTGCTGTTCACGCGGACTTCATCACCCTGAATCTGCGTGGTCACCTTGAACTTGCCCTCGCGGATGAAGCCGGTGATCTGCTTGGCAATGGTGGATTCGATGCCCTGCTTGATCTTGATGCTCTGCCGCGCGTGGCCGAGCGGCGAGATGTCCGGCTCGCATTGCTCGACGCTTTTCAGGCTGATGCCGCGCTTGGCCAGCTTGCCGATGACGATTTCGTTGAGCGTGGTGACTTTGTACTGATCTTCGGCGGTGAGTTTGATTTCGGTTTTCTCCAGCACGATTTCCCACTTGGTGGCTTTGAAATCGAAACGGTTAGCCAGTTCCTTTTTGGCCTGGTTGACGGCGTTTTCGATTTCCATCGAGTTGACCTGGGAAACTATGTCGAATGAAGGCATGGCCACAGCGTAAAACGGCGGCGGGGAAAGAAAAGCGAATTTGGCGGCGGGCGCGCCCTGCAATTTACAGATTGAACCGGCCCGAAGATTTTGCCAGCTTCCCTTCAAACCAAACCGCTTGGGCGAATTGTCAAATGAGCGAAATCAAATCCAACGCCGACGTCGAACCCTGTCTTTCGGTCGTGATGCCGGTCTATAACGAGGCGGCGACGGTGTTGGAGGTGATCAAAATCGTGCTGGCACAACGTCCGGTGCAACAATTGATCGTGGTGGATGACGCTTCCACGGACGGCACCTGGGAGAAATTACAGGCGTTCGCTGGCGTTGACGCGCGGGTCACCCTGGTGCGGCATGAGCGAAATCAGGGCAAAGGCGCGGCCTTACGCACCGGATTTTCCCGGGCCACTGCGCCCGTCGTGATGGTTCAGGATGCCGATCTGGAGTATGACCCGACGGAATATCACCGGCTGCTGGTGCCGATTTTATCCGGCAAGGCGGACGTGGTGTTCGGTTCGCGGTTTCTGGGCGCCGGGATGCACCGGGTGTTGTATTACTGGCACTCGGTGGGCAATAATCTGCTGACCACGTTTTCCAACATGGCCACCAATCTCAACCTGACGGACATGGAGGCCTGCTACAAAGTTTTCCGGCGCGAGATCATCCAACAGATCAAACTGGAGGAAAACCGCTTTGGCTTTGAACCGGAAGTGGTGTCAAAAATGGCCCGGCTGAAAGTGCGCATTTATGAGGTGGCCATTTCCTATTACGGGCGCACCTATGCGGAAGGGAAAAAAATTGGCTGGCAGGACGGGGTTCACGCCTTTTGGTGCATTTTTAAATATAATTTTTTGCCCCCGTCATGAATCAAATCCGATCGTTGCCGGTCTCAAACTTTTCCGGAGCCAACTGAATTCAAATTATCATGCCAACAGCCGTAGTGATTTGGGTTTGGTGTTGTGCGTATCTCAATTGCGCCGGCTGGACGCTGTCCGCGTTGCATGAACTGAACGCCGCAGGTTATACGGCTACGCTGCTGGCTGGATTCGCCGCATTGTATATTTGGCGCCGGCAAACCTCCGAACAAATATTGCCGCACCTGGCCTGGCGAAAATACTGCCGCCGTTTTCGCCGGCCGTTCCCGCTGGCGTTTTTGGTTCTGACGGCGATGGCTTTCCTTGGCGGCGTGATTTACGCGCCGACCAATTACGACGCGCTGGCGTATCGTGTGCCGCGCGTGTTGCACTGGCTGGCGACGGACCAATGGCATTGGATTCACGCGGTTTTTCCGCGGGTCAACACCCGCGCCTGCGGCATTGAATGGGTTTCCGCGCCGTTCATCGCGCTGCTGAAGACCGACCGGTGGCTGTTCCTCATCAATGTGGTTTCGTTTTTGTTGATGCCCGGCTTGGTGTTCAGCGTGTTTACGCGTTTGGGCGTGCGGCGGCGCGCGGCGTGGCACTGGATGTGGGTTGTGCCGACGGGCTATTGTTATCTGCTGCAGGTGGGCAGCATCGGCAGCGATTTGTTTGGCGCGGTGTTCGCCCTGGCATCGGTGGATTTCGCACTGCGGACAAAGCAAACGCATTCAGCCCGCGATCTTTTCACCTCGGCGCTGGCCGTGGCGCTGACAACTGCCGCCAAGACGCCCAATCTGCCGCTGTTGCTGCCGTGGGCGGTTGCCATTTTGCCCTCGTTGGGATTGGTAAAACGCCGACCGTGGCGGACAGCGCTGGTCGGCATCATGGTTCTGATGGCGTCGTTTCTGCCCACCGCGATTCTCAACCTGCATTATTGCGGCGATTGGTCCGGCTGGAGACTGGAGGCAGGAACCCCAAAATCGTCCCCGGCGTTTTTTGCCGTTGTCAACACCGGGCTGATTTCGCTCCAGAATTTGGTGCCGCCGGTTTTTCCCCTTGATGGACGCTGGCACGACCTTTTAAGTTCGCTGCCCGGCGGCTGGCGTGAACAGATGGATCGCAGTCTGGAAAACGGCGTCGGAACCTTTGATTTGCCGCAACTGCAAATGGAAGAAAATGCGGGGCTGGGGTTCGGCGTGTGCTTTTTGCTCATCATCAGCGTCGTGGCGGCCCGGCTGGGTTCATCCTCACGAGCCGCTTTGGCCGGGAGCGCGGCACGCTGGCAAACCCTTGTGCGCTGGTCGCCGCTCGTTTCCCTGCTGTTTTTGATGACGCAATCGAACGCGACGGCTGTCGGCCGGGAGATCACGCCTTATTATGCGTTGGTGCTGCCCAGCTTGCTGGCGGCCACGGGACACGAATGGCTGGTATGCCGGCGCTGGTGGCGCATGGCGGCACTGGCGGTTTTCCCAATCGCGGCGGCATTGTTGATTGTTTCCCCTGCGCGTCCCTTGTTTCCAGTTCAAACTGTCCTGGCAAAGGCGTCAAATGTTCCGGCGCGCGTACGGGAGGTTTATTCCGTTTATCACGAGCGCAACGACGCCTTTGCGCCCGCGCGCGCCGTGCTGCCGCCGGAGGTGAAGGTTCTAGGATTGATTACCTACGACGATCCGGAAACTTCCTTGTGGCGTCCATTCGGCTCGCGCCACATTGAACACGTTTGCCCGCAGGACACGGCGGCGGATTTGAAAGCGAAGGGCATTGAATATGTTTTACTTCGGAAAGAAGCGCTGGAATCGTTTTTTAAATGCCCGCTGGCCGACTGGCTCAGGCAAATGAACGCGCAGGTCGTCCAAAGAATCCCGCTGAACATGCGCGCCTCGCGCGGCCCGCTGGATTGGTATCTGGTAAAACTGAATTGAGATTCTCGAGTCGTGCTCGCCAAACGAGGGCGTGTCTTGGTAACTTTGTTCCATGAGCCAACCCGTTGAACTGACCATTCTGATGCCCTGCCTGAATGAGGCGGAAACGCTCGCGCGTTGCATCGAGAAGGCGAAACTTGGTCTCCAACGTTCCGGAGTGCGCGGCGAAATCGTCATCGCCGACAACGGCAGCACCGACGGTTCGCAGGCTATCGCGGAAAAGGCCGGCGTACGCCTTGTGCCGGTGAAGGCGAAGGGATACGGCAGTGCGCTCATTGGCGGCGTCCATGCCGCCGCCGGCGAATGGATCATCATGGGAGACGCCGACGACAGTTATGATTTTTCCGACGTGACCGGTTTCGTCAAAAAATTCCAGGAAGGCTTTGAACTGGTCATGGGCTGCCGGCTGCCCGTTGGCGGCGGCCGCATCATGCCTGGCGCGATGCCGTGGAAGAACCGCTGGCTCGGCAACCCAGTGCTGTCGTTCATTGGCCGGCTTTTTTTTAGATGCCCCGCCCACGATTTTCACGCCGGCCTGCGCGGTTTTACGAAAACCGCATTTGCAAAGATGGATCTCCAGACGACCGGCATGGAGTTTGCGTCCGAAATGGTCATCAAGGCCACGCTCAAGCAGTTGAAAATATCCGAGGTGCAGATCATTCTGCACAAGGACGGACGTTCACGTCCGCCTCATCTGAAACCCTGGCGCGACGGCTGGCGGCATTTGCGGTTCATGCTGATTTATTCGCCGCGCTGGTTGTTTCTGGTGCCCGGGCTGTTGCTTTCGGCGGTCGGAATCATCCTGGCCGCCGCGCTTTCGTTCAAAGACCTCAGGATCGGCGACATTGAACTCAACGTCGGCACACTCATAATGGCTTGCATGGCGGTCCTGGTCGGGTTTCAGCTCGTGGCGTTCGCTTTTTACACCAAGGTTTTTGCCATTGCGGAAGGATTGTTGCCGGAAGACCCGAAGTTGGCGCGGGTCTTCAAGGTTTTCACGCTCGAAAAAGGGATCGTCGCCGGGCTGCTGACGTGGTTCTCGGGAGCCGCCCTGTTTCTGCACGCGCTGTGGATCTGGAAACGAGCCCATTACGGTGTGCTGCCCTCCATGGAGGACAATCTGCGGCGGCTGATTCCGGCGGCAACCCTGATGACCCTTGGCGTTCAAGGTGTGTTTTCCAGTTTTTTCATGAGCGTGCTCGGCTTGAAAACCATTTCGCGCAAGCCGCCCGATCCGGCGGCCAAATGACGCAGTGGAGGTTGGTCAACGGAAGCACAGCGACGGCGGACGCTCAATCTTCAACTTTTTTCAACGGGCTTGCTGGCGGGTAAAATCCCGGTAACATCGTTCTGGTATCATGGAAGTCGGCAGCATTGAAACCATTGTCAGGGCGCTGAACCGCGCGCAGGCGCAATATCTCATCGTGGGTGGCGTGGCGGTCGTGGCGCACGGTTATGAGCGGTTCACTAAATACCTGGACCTGGTCATCGGCTTGGAGCGGAAAAACATCCTGCGCGGGCTTCGGGCATTGCTGGCCATCGGTTACCAGATGCGGATTCCGGTCACCCCCGAGCAGTTCGCGGATCCGGCGCTGCGCGAGGAGCGGCGGCGGGAAAAGAACATGGTGGTTTTGCAGTTGTGGAGCGATGCCCATCGCCGCACGCCGATAGATGTGTTCGTTTATGAGCCGTTCGATTTTGCCAAAGAGCTGGTGCGTGCGCTGCGCGTGCCCATTTACGGAAAGGTGACGGCCGCCATCGTCAGTTATGGCACCCTGCTGAAGTTGAAAACATCCGCCGGGCGCAGCCAGGATTTGTTGGATGTTGAAAAGCTGCGCAAATTGAACCCGCATCGGAAAAAATGACCAAAAAAAACTATACGCGCATTCGGGATGGACGTCCTGCACCTTCGAGGGCGCGGAAATGAGCACCTTGATGTTGGGACTTCAAACCACCTTCCGCGAAAAACTGGAATGGCTGGAGGAGGCCGAGACCCTGTCCTTGCGCCTGCAGGCCGGCCGCAAACGGGCGGTCCGCCCGTCCCAGCCGCCCGGGAAACGGCGGATCTGAACCGGCCCGGCGGATGGGTTTTTGGGTCAGGTTGGATTGTGCGGGAGCCGCTGCTCGCCAACCGCTGGATTGAAGCCAAAGCCCGGCACAATTTTTCAGGACGGAATGTTTTCAACATGGCAAAGACTGCTTGAGTGGGTAACAATCGCGGTGGCACACTATTGATGAGCATCAAACGTCAATCGGTCTGGAGCATGTTGCCGCTGTTGATCAGCGCGGCGGTCGGTTTCATCTCGTTGCCCTTGTTGCTCCGTTACCTCGGCAACGACATGTATGCGCTTTGGAGTTATGTGGCCACGTTTTCCGGGATGTTTGGATTTGCCGATCTGGGTCTGGGGGCGGCGATCGGACGTTACATGGGGATTGCACTGGGGAAAAACGATCCCGGGGCCGTGCGCGGATATTGGGGCACGGGAAACTTCATCGTGATTCCGTTCCTGGCGGCGGTGTCGCTGGCGTTCATCGGGCTGGGGGCCTGGCTCGGGCCCAAATGGTTTAACATTTTGCCCGGCAACGCCGGCCTGCTCCGCTGGTGTTTTGCCGCGGGGGGCTGCGGGTTGTTTTTTTCCTACTACAACAATTACTGGATGGTTCTTTCCCAGGCCCACCTGGATTTTCGGTTCATCAGTCTGGTGCGGGTGGCCATGAATTTATTGCTGATTCTGCCGGCCCTGGCGCTGGCATATTTTACCCAAAGCCCGCTGTGGCTGACGATTTGGGGCGCGTTCATTGCCCTGCTGCAATTGGGCGTTTTTGCCTGGCACGCACGCCGTAAATACGGCCTCGGCCTCAATCTGCGCGAGGCCAGCCTGGCCCGGGCGCGCGAGATGGCTGCTTACATCGGGAAAAACTTCGTGATCCTGGTGACGGGTTCGTTCTTTGGCCAGATAGACCGGGTCATGCTCGGGCGGTTTGCGCTGCCGGTGGATTTCAATCCCTACAACATTTCCTGCAACGTGGCTTCGCGGCTGCAAAGCCTCAGCCTTTCGGTCATGGGGCCGGTGGTTTATAATACCGCCCGCGTGCTGGATGGTGGCCGCGGGGCGTCGGCGAAAATTTACGACGAGACCTTTGCCTTTGTCTTTGAATGGTATCTGCTCGCCGCCGTGTGGATTGGCCTGTGGCATCCCGTGCTGCTGCGGTTGTGGCTCACCCATACCATGGGGCTGAAGCTGGGTCAGGAAACCGCAGTGCTGGTGGGGCCGCTGCTCACGCCGGTCATCGTTGCGTGCTGCCTGAGCGCGATCGCCAACATCTCCACCGCGCAACTGGCGTCGTTCAATCGTTTGGGGGTGACGATTATTTCCTCCAGCGCTGCCGGTCTGCTGGCCATCGCCGGGGTGTGGGCGGGATGGCGCGTTGCCGGGGTGGTGGGCGTGGCCTACGGCCTTTTGTTCAGCCGGCTGGCCCTGGTCGCACAGGATTTATACACCATCGGCTTGATTCACGCCGGTGGCTGGCTGGACCGGCGCACCTGGTCCAAGGTGGGCGCGCAAGGCTTGGTCGCCGGCGTCTTCGCGTTGAGCTATCTGGCCGTGGAACGCGATTCGTACTGGCTCACGGTTCCCGCCGCGTTGCACGGCGGCCTGGTGGCGGCGTGGTTGTTGCGCCGACCGCTCCGGAAGGCGCTTGCGTCGGCAAAAGTCTTTGGAACATACTCATGAACGGTCGCCGCAGTCAAATTCCGGTCCGGGTGGCGGCAAATGACCGAAGCATTACCTTGATTCGTCACCATATACTATGAGTTCGTCGCCGGCGTTTCTGGATCCGATAGTGCTTCCGTTGATCCGGGGTGCATGCGTCCTGGATGTCGCCTGCGGTTATGGACGCTGGGGTTGCTTGATGCGCACCAATTACGGCGAATGGGGGCGCACCACGCCGCCGGCCGTTGATGCGCTGGATGCGTTTGCGCCCAATGTGGAGTATGCCCAAAAACTGGGAGTGTATCGCAAGGTCTGGCAGGCGGAGCTGCCGTGCGAACTGCCGCGTGGGATTTACCATACCATCCTGGCCAGCGAAGTGCTGGAACACCTGCCGCTGGCCACGGTGGGAAAAGTCCTCGACGAATTCGAGGCGGCGGCGCTGGAGCGGGTCATCGTCACCACGCCCAACTGGGAGTGCCTGCGCGGCGGCGGTGAAACCTTTTTGGGACGGAACGAGTTCGACCATCATCTGTCTTATGTCTCCGCAAAATTCCTTCGCCAGAGAGGCTACCGGATTTATGGGGCGGGATTCGGAAACTCCCGGACGTGGTCGGTCAAATTGTTTGTGCATGCGTTCCGGCTGTTGGGCGTTCGGGATTTTACCGCCTTCGATTCACTCAGCAAAAACCTGCCCTCCCTCGCCCATACGATTGTTGCGGTCAAGGATTGTGTCCGCCCGTGAAAATCCTGGTTTTTACCAACAGCCTCGGCCTGGGCGGCACCGAAAAGGCGGCCTGCCGCTGGGCTTGGGGATTGAAGGAACGCGGCCATGAAGTCTCGGTGTTGACGCTGGCAGAGGGTCCGCGACGGACGGAACTGGAACAGCACCATGTGCCGCTCCGGGTGGCTGAAATTTCGGCCGATAAAATCGCAACGATGCTTCGGGAAATCCGGCCCGAGGTCATCCATGCCCATGCGCCGGGACATCCGCACGAAGGCGATGTCCTTGGTAACGCCTTGAAGTTGTTGCCCAAAATCCCGGTGGTTCAAACCAATGTATTCGGGCATCTGTATAATCCCGGGGAAGATGCGTGGACGGATTTCCGGCTGTTCATTTCCTGGATCAGCGGCGTGCAGGCGGCGCGGCGCGTGTTCCGTCGTCTGGATGAGAAATTTTTTCAGCGAGCCAGCGTGGCGGTCTATCCGCTCGACCCGTTGGAACCATCGCCAGCCGAAACCGTCCGGGCATTCCGCAAAAGTCTTGGAGTGGCGGAGGATGAGGTCCTTTTCGGTCGGCTGGGCCGCCCCGATATCGGCAAATGGTCGAATCTGGCGGTGGATGCCTTTCGGCTGGCCTTGCGACATAACCGCAACATCAAATTGCTGCTGCGCGAGCCGCCGCCGGAAATCGCCGCGCAGTTGCGCGCCTCTCCGGATGCCGGTCATTTCATTTTCCTGCCGGCCACCTCGGACGCGGAGGCATTGCGGCTCACGCTGTCGGCTTTCGACGTGGTGCTGCACACGGCCATCAATGGCGAGAGTTATGGCTACGGGATCGCCGAGCCGATGAACCTGGGCAAGCCCGTGGTGACGCATTCCGTGCCCTGGCAGGACCAGGCGCAACTCGAACTGGTGCGTCATGGCGAATGCGGATTTGTGGCCAGCACGCCTTCGGCGATGGCGGGTGCCCTATTGCAGATGGCCGGCGATGCCTCGTTGCGGCATCGCATGGGCCAGGCGGCCCAAAAACATATCCGGATATTATCCGATCCCGGCACTTCCATTCAACGGCTCGAAGGCGCGCTTCGGGCGGCCGTTGGAAAGCGCGACAATCCGTTGGCGGCGGAAGATCTGGCGCGCGCGAGGGTCACGGCGGATTACCTGGATGCACACCAGTTCGGCCATACCTGGAAGGAAAAAATAACGGTACGACCGTTTTATTACCGGGTGCGGTTCCATGAGTTTAGACGTGCCATCCGCCTGAAGCTTGGGGCAAAATCCTGAGGAATTAACTATGCCTGCGTTGTCTCTGGTGGTTTGCTTTTATAATCAGCGCGATTTGCTGGAGCGGCTGTTGCGGGAATCCGCCGGCCTCTATGACGATTTGGTGGTGGTGCATGACGGGCCGGATACCGGTGGTGCGCGGGCGGTGGTGGAGGCTGCCGGCGGCCGTTTTTTTGAAGGGCCGCGCGCCGGCCAGCAGGAACCCCACTGGCCTTTTGCCTGGGGGCAGGCGGCAAACGACTGGATTCTAAAGCTGGATGCGGATGAATTCCCCAGTGCTGAAATGAAGCAGTGGCTGCAAAGTTTCCGCACGGCCCCCGAGCCGGATCCGGCCATCTCCGGCTTCACCTGCATCTGGCCGCTCTGGAATGGGTACAAGGCCATATCGAAAAAATATTGGGACGGACGGTTACTGCTTTTTGACCGGCGGCGGGTCAGATTTTTCGGCATGGTGGAACAAGGCCCGGTTCCGGATGGCCGGTACGTGGCGACGGGCCTGGTCCTGCACCACCAACCCAAGCGCAGATCCTATGGCGTGCGCAATATTCTAGTGCGGAAACAGACCTACCGCTGGCGTGAACTCATCGCGCAATCATTGTTGGGCAAGCCGACCGACTTTCCCTGCTGGCGCTGGGACAACGATGCCTGGCCTGCGGATTGGGAGCAGATACGCCGGCATCCTTTGCGGACGGCCCTGACCCGGCCCATTAGAGGAACACTCCGCGAGCTGCGCGACCAATGGAAACGCGAAAGACGGTTTTTCCCGACGGCAGCATTGACCGGTCCCTTGCATCACCTGATGATCTGTCTGACGTACTGGCGGGTGCGGAGAAGGCAGGGTTAATTTCCCATGCAAACTAAATTGCCCATGGATTTTGCAAATATCAAACGGCCCAGACCCAGCTGGAGAGAGCGATGGCTCAGGCTGGTCTGGAAGTTGTGCCCGCAAGGCCCGGCATTTGACGCGTTGCTGTCGCGCCGGCTGCCGGAGTTGAGACCCCTGAGGGAGCTGGATCCCGGGGATTGCATACCGGCATTTGATTCGACACGCGTCACCATTCAACACTGCCCGGCGGGGGCCTGGTCCACCCCTTTGATTGACGTGGTGGTGCTGGCCAAATGTGCCCTGGGATTCCAGTCCCGGCGGATTTTGGAGATTGGGAGTTATCTGGGCAACACCGCCCGGATCTTGGCCGAAAATACCGGCCCTGAAACCCGCCTGACCACCCTGGATGAATATCCGGACCACGGCGCGGTTTATCGCGGCACGCCACTGGAGCAGAAAATTGATCGCCGAATCGGGAAAGTTTCGCTGGAACACTTTGGACCGAATGACAAATACGATTTGATTTTTGTGGATGCCGATCATCGTTTCGAAGCCGCAGTCAACGACACCCAGGTGGCCCTCCAGCTGCTGGCGGAAAAGGGGGTCATTGTCTGGCACGATTACCAGCAGGCCAACCATTTCCAGGGCTGGAACAATGTGCCGGAAGTTTTGAAGATATTTTCGGCTCAGATTCCCATTGTCGCCATCAAGGGCACATGGCTGGCCATCCATTCGCGCCATCCGGGATGGGAAACGGTCGGCTTGGCGAAGGGAACTCCCGTTGCGTCTGCGGAGGACCCGTGGCGTGACCGCACCTTGCGCGGTTAAGCGGCCGGTATTTCTCGGGAGGGGCGGTTTCCCGCGAGAATCCGGGTGTATAATTTCGCGTAGTTTTCGGACATCTGACGGCGGGTCATTCCTCGCGCCAGGATCTGGGCGGCTCCGTTTTCACCGAGGCGCCGCTGTGTATCGGGTTCAACGACCAGCCGCTCGATGGCCGCCGCCAGTTCTGCCGGTTGCCGGGGTTCAACCAGCAGTCCGTTCAAGTTGTGTTCAATGATTTCCGGGATTCCGGAAACCTTGGTGCCGATCGCCGGTTTGCCCAGCCAGAGCGCTTCCATCAGCGCGAGCGGTGCGCCCTCGGAATGGGAGGGTTGCACGTAGACATCCACCGCCTCCCAGAAGGCACTTTTGTCGTTCAATCCACCAGGTAGACTGACGACGGCCTCAAGTTTCAGCCGCCGGATTTCGTCACCCACCCACTGAAAATGGCCGTCACCCCCGTCCGGTCCGGCGAGGATCAGCCTGAGGCGCGGAATTTTTCGGTGCAACTGGGCGAAGGCGGCTAGCAGGTCCTGCTGGCCCTTCCGGCGCGCAAAATGCCCGAGATAGCCGATCGTTACGACTTCCGGGGCAAATACCGGGCGGGGCGGGACCCCGTCCAAACCGGAATGGTAAATGGTGCTCATTTTCGATTTGGCCCAGGGAAAACACCGGCGGATCTGGCCCTCGTTCTCCCGGGAATCGAAAACAATCTGTTTGCAGGAGGTCAGCAGGAAGCAGTGAGACGACCAGGTCAGGGCGGTTTTGATAGCCTTGGCCGGACGAGAATATCCAGGGGGAAACAATCCATCCATCAAGGACGGGGCACAGTGGTTTGAAATCATCCAAGGCGTTCTTCCGGCCAAGCTGAGGCGATGGAGCGGGCTGCGCCAGGGCAGGTGGGCATCATACGAAGCTATTCCCCCATGAAAGTGGATCAAATCGTATTGACCGGCTTCAAGTTGCTGGAAGAATTTCCGCCGGCTCTCCCGGTCCCACTTTGTCTGCGGAATGGTAAAACGCGTTTCCAAACAGGATGCCACTCCTTCCGGCACGTCCGGCGACTCGGCATCGGGGGTTGCCAGGCTGATGCGATAACGATCGGACAAGTCACCAATCAGTCCCTGAACAATTCTTCCCACGCCTCCCAATAGTAAAATCGGCTCTGCCGAGACCTGGAGCAGCCGCAATTGTTTCACACCCATTGTAGACTCGGGAAGCAGACGTTTCGTTCAGGTTTCATTTTGTCGCAGTGAAACATGAGGAAGAGTCCCAGTCCACATAAAATGTCGGGGTGGATGGCCTGATAAACATCCTGTCCGCCATGCAGCTTCCCCAAAATGCGCCGCTTTTTCCCGTGCCTCCAGCGATCGTCAAAAGTTGCCCTGAAAATTTAATTTGATTGCGGTGGCCGCCATTTTCCCCTACCTGATAATTGAATTATGTTGCACACATTCCGGGTCCTAAAAGCGCTCAAAGGGAATGCCAAACGGCAGACGCGCATTTTGCTGGGTATCAAGGCCCGTCCCAAGCTTCCGGTGCTATCGCTTCCTCTGGAAAGAATTGTCGAGCTGCATTCATTGATCTGCCGGCGGTTGACCGATTTATGGCCGGCCGGGCTGGGTTTGGAAGGAGAATCGGTCTGTGAAATCGGTCCGGGAGATTGCCTGGCAGCCGCCGCCTTTTTTGTCGCCAAGGGCGCACGCCATGTCGATTTGGTGGAGCTGGAGCCGCCGGTCGTGACGGCAAAACAATTTCAAGTCTTGGCGGCGCTAAAAAACATGGGTTTCCCCATTGATCCCAAGGTCATTTCCCAGGGCGATGTGCCGGCATTGAACACTCAATACGTCAGTTATCACAAGTATCACATGGAAGATTATCGGGTCGAAAGCCAGCACGGCTTTTTGTTTTCCCACAACGTCATGGAGCACGTGGAAGATTTGGAATCGGTTTTCAAGGCGGCCTATCGCGCCTTGCGTCCGGGTGGGCGGATGCTGCATGTGATTGACCTGGGCGGCCATGGCGAATTTGAGGATCCGATCCCACCCTTGGATTTTCAGACCTATCCCGACTGGCTGTTTGAGTGGATGTACCCCACCCATTATCGGAACACCCGGCGCTTTCTGGAAGATTACCGGCAGGCGGCGGCCAAGGCCGGCTTTGGCAACGTTGAAATCCGGCCGCTGAGAATCGCGGATAAATCCTACGTCGAATCCATTCATGACCAGCTGCGACCGGCGGCTCAAAGGCAGCCAATCGAAGACCTCGCTGTCATTGAATTTACCCTGAGCGCGGTCAAGTAATTCACGAGGGTAGGTTGTTGGTTGAGCCGTCTCCGCTCCGCTCTGCCGCGTCAGGGAGTTGAGGGACGAGTGAACAGGGACCAGTGAACAGTAATCAGTAATCAGTGAACGGGGTCAGTGGTGATGGCGGGTTTCCAAAATCGGCAATCGCTCGCAGCCGGAGTGCGTCCGTCCCCGGGCGCAGCAACTTCCGTCAGCCAAGAGCGCATGGCACTACGGAAAACTTGTGGTTGGCGTTCATGGCTGTGGCCGGGGACGGCCACACTCCGTATTTCGAAAACACGTTCTATACCAGCGGTTTCAATTCTTTTTCATGGGTGCGGACCCAGTTGAAGATGTCGCCAATAATTTGGCCGACTCCCCGATGGGGACGCCACGCGGTGCGCTCGAACAACCGATGGCAGTCCGCCAGAAAAATTCTCAAATCCGCCTGACGATTGGCCGGTTCGGAGGCAATCGGAGACTGCCGGCCGACGATTTGCCGGCAGAAACCTGTCAATTCCTGCAACGAGGCCGAATGGTCCAGACCGCCGCCCACGTTGCCCAGCCACCCATCCCAATCCGCAAAATGGATCAGTTGTTCCTCAACCAGTTCACAAAGATCGTCCACGTGCAACATGTCGCGGACCTGCTTGCCCATCCCGCCATACCCGATGTATTTGAGCGGCTGGTTGAAGTAATGTCGCAGCACCCAAAGCGCCACCACTCCCTGATCCACCTTGCCCATCTGCCACGGACCCGTGATGACACTGCACCGGTTGATTACCGCCTTCAGGTTGAACGCCGATCGGTACTCTTCAATGAGACCTTCGCTGGCAAATTTGGTCAGCCCGTAAAGCGAGCGGGCGCCCTGCAGCCGGCAATCTTCCCGCACTCCTTGATGGGAAATGGCCGCGCCCGCAACATCGGCCCATTCAAAACGGGTCGGACTTTCGGTCCAGGGATGCGCTTCCAAGGTGGCGATGGGGTAGATGCGGCTGGTGGAAAGAAACAAAAATTTGCTCCGCCACTGGCGCGCTTTTTCCAGGCAGCGGTAGGTGCCCAGAAAATTTGTCTCCATCAGGTAATCGGGCGAGCCGGCATAACCGGCCAGCACCGAAGGCTCGGCGGAACATTCCACGATGCATTCAAAGGCGTCCGCAGGAAACTCCCGTTCAAAACGAATGTCTCCCTGAGCGAATTCCACGCCCGCCGCCTGAAGCCGGGGCAGATTCAGCCTGGAGCCGTCGCGATACAAATTATCCATGGCGACAATGCGCGCCGAGGGATGGCGGGTTTTTAAAAACACGGCCAGGTTGCCGCCGACGAAACCGGCTCCGCCCGTGACCAGGATGCTTGTCGGAAACGCGGGCATGCTTCACTTGGCCACGCAGGCCTGATGAATTTCCTCCAAAATTTCCCGCAAGCCATATTGAAACTTCCATTTCGGGAAATGACCCTGGAATTTGCGCACATCGCTCACCCACCAGATGTGGTCGCCGATGCGGTTGTCTTCCACGTAGGTCCAATCCAGTTTGCGCCCGCTGATTTCCTCGCACAACTGGATTGCCTCGATCATCGAGCAATGCGAGTGACGGCTGCCACCGATGTTATAGACCTCCCCGGAGCGAGGGGCCTTGAAAAATTCCCAGAAGGCGTTCACCAGGTCGTGGCTGTGGATGTTGTCACGCACCTGTTTGCCCTTGTAGCCAAAAACCCGGTACGGTTTCCCGGCGACCGTGCATTTCATCAGGTAAGCCAGGAATCCGTGCAATTCCGTGCCCGCATGGGCCGGGCCGGTGAGGCAGCCGCCGCGGAAACACACGGTCTTCATGCCAAAATACCGGCCGTATTCCTGGACCAGGATGTCCGCCGCCACCTTGCTCGCGCCAAACAACGAATGCTTGGTCTGGTCAATGGACATGGTTTCGTCAATGCCGGGTTCGTAGGCATGGCCGGGTTGAATTTCCCACCGCTTTTCCAATTCCACCAGCGGCAGGCGGTTGGGCGTGTCGCCATAGACCTTGTTCGTGCTGGTGAAAATGAACACCGCTTCCGGGCAATGCAGGCGGGTGGCTTCGAGCAGATTCAGGGTGCCCAGGGCGTTCACGCCAAAATCGGTCAGCGGCTCGCGCGCGGCCCAGTCATGGGAAGGTTGGGCCGCGGTATGCACCACAATCTTTATGGCCGATCCCAGCTTGGCAAAGAGGGCGTTGATTTTTTCACCGTCCCGGATGTCGAGGTTTTCGTGCCGGTAATCCTTGAGTGTGCGTTCCAGTTTCAGACGGGATTGGGCTGTGGACGCTTCGGCGCCAAAAAAGCGCGCCCGCATGTCGTTGTCAATGCCGACCACCGAAAAGCCCTCCGCGGCAAAACGTTTGCAGGTTTCGGAGCCGATCAGACCAGCCGATCCCGTGATTAAAGCGATGCTCATGCCATTTGAAAGCGGTTGCGCTGCAAAACCCAACAATGTCTGCAAAGCCCGGCAATGACAAGAAAACTCTGTCATGTTGCATGGTTTGGAACACATCAATGTCCTTGGGATTTGCGGCAACAGCGGCGTGCCAATTTCCGATCCGGTGAAATTGTGTTGGAATCTGACCATTTAAAAGTAGTCTTGATCCCAGTCAATTGCCCAAAGCTATGGAAGAAAAGGCCGCGACCACCAAAGATATTATTGAAGGCCAGTTGAATGCTGGAGAACGGACTTTTATCACCAATGCCATCCTCAATGCCCCGGCAAAGCCGCAGGTGGCTTTGGAGGTGGGCACCTGGCTGGGGGGAGGCAGCACGCTGCATATCCTCCGTGCGCTGGAACAAAATCAGACGGGGCATTTATATGGCATCGAAGCGGACTCATCCATTTACGCCCGCATGGTGGAAAATATCCGCAGCGCCGCGCCGGAAGCAGCGGAGCGGTTCACTCCGATTTTCGGTTTGTCAGACGAGGCCATTCCCAAGCTGCTTGCAACGCAGCCCCGGGACTTTGCAGTTGATTTTGTCTTTCTGGACGGCGGCAACAATCCAATGGAACAAATCACGGAGTTCCGTTTATTGGACAAGTTTATTCCGGTGGGAGGGCAGCTGTTGGGGCATGACGCCCGGAAACGCAAGGGCAAGTTTCTGGTGCCTTATCTCGGGTTGCTGGATAATTGGGAAACCCAGTTGCACGATTTCAGCGAGATGGGATTGTTTTACGCCCGCAAACTGCGGCCAGCCCCGTCAGCGGCCAGTTTGAGGACAGCGGAACAGAAACTGCGTCGGCTCCGCATGGAGCCCAAGGAGGCGGTTTCAGCCGTCCTGCCAAGCTGGTTGTGCGTCATCATTTTGAAACTTCTGCCGCGCCGGCTGGCCAGATCCTTGGGCGAAGAAAAATAACAATCTGATTGCCAAAGAGATTTTCAGCGCCAGACACAACCATGGCACGATGTCCTTGATTCTCATTGATTCCAAAGCAGAATTGCGTTTACCGTCTGGCTCCGACATGAGCACTGAATCGTCGCCTGCCCCGCCCGCCAAGGATGTCACGTATTTCTACCGTCCCGCGGAAAAATTGCGGCTGTTCCTGCCCTGCCTGCGCCAACGGCTGCGTCCCCGGCGAAACCTCTTTGCCGGTCCTTACGTCGGCGAGTTCGGCTACGAATTGATGCAGTGGCAGGGCTTCATCCGGGCGCGGCGTCCCCATTATGAACAGGTGCATGTGCTGACGTATCCGGGCCGCGATTATTTGTATGAAGGCTGCCGTGTGCATCACCATGACATAGATTTGAAAAGCGCGGGATATTGGTATGGCCGGCTGAGTCCGGCGCAAGCGAGACAGGTGGCCGGGGCCAAGGCAACGGAGATTGGGCTGAAGGATTACGATATTTTCGACACCTCGCTGCTTTGCACGCGGTATCATAAAATACTGTTCTGGCGGCAGGACTTCCGGTTGTTGGAGGAACCGCCCCTGGCCTCAAAGCCGTATGATGTTCTGTTTCATTTCCGTTCGGTGCAAAAGGAAGGCCCGGACGCCGTCAAGAATTACACGCCGGCCCTGGCAGATGAACTGGTCGGCCGGTGCCGGGATCGCGGGCTGGCCGTGGCGTGTTTCGGTCATCCGGCTTATGCCTACTGTCCGGCGGGTTGTGCGGATTTGCGCCGGCTGGATTTGCGCGAAAGTGTGGCGGCCATTTCGTCGGCCCGCCTGGCGGTGGGCGAGGCCAGCGGTGGCATGCATCTGGCCAATGCCTGTGGCAAGCCGTCCCTCATCTGGGGCGATGGCCAATGGCGCATTGACCCGGCGTTGCGTTGGAATCCATTTAGGGTGCCGATTTATGTGCTGACCACGGCCACCTGGCGGCCCGCACCGGAACAGGTGTGCGATTTCGTTGTCAAATCCCTCGAGGATCTGCGAAACCGCACCGACGGCTTCCGCAAACCTTGTTACACCGTACCGTCGCAACCCATTGGCAACTGGTAATTTTTAAACCATCGGGGAACCTTGGGATTACGCCTGTGACAAACAATTGCGAAAAGATGGAACGGTTAATCGTCCTGCGGGCGGAACGAACCACACCTGACGTGCGAACCACGCCCCGCATTGCGTCCCGACATCCGATGTCGGGGCGTGGACAGCGCGGCGCGCTGTCCCTACCTTTTTGTTTGGCAAAAACATAATACCGACGAACCCATTTTCAAATGCGAATTGCCTTCCTAGCCAATGACATCCGCGAGCCGTTCAAGGATTACAGCGCGCCCATGCCCTATTTCAATCCCGGCGTGGAGGCGTTGTTGGAAGGGTTCGCCAATTTTCCTGAGGCCGAGGTGCATATGGTTTCCTGCACCCAGCAGCCGGTGCGGGCACCGGAAAAAATCGCGGAGCGCGTCTGGTACCACAACCTGCGTGTGCCGAAGACCGGCTGGCTGCGCACCGGTTATCAGGGATGCATCCGGGCGGTGCGGCGCAAGCTTCAGGAGTTGAAGCCGGACATCGCCCATGCCTACGGCACCGAACGGGATTGTGCCATCAGCGCCATTTTTTCCGGGGTTCCCAATGTGGTGACCATCCAGGGCAACATGGCGGAAATTGCCCGTTTGTTTCACTCGCGCATCGGCAGTTTTCACTGGCTGACGGCGCGGCTGGAGGATTTCACGCTCAAGCGGACGGCGGGGGTGATTTGCAATTCCCGCTACACGGAAAACCTGGTGCAACCACGGGCGAAAAAGACCTGGGTGGTCTATCCGGCGTTGCGCCCCGCCTTTCTCGAACCGGTGCCGGGTACGGTTGGCGGCCCGCGCCCCTGCATCCTTCTGAATGTGGGCGTCATCAATTCTCGGAAACGCCAGTTGGAATTGCTGGACGTGGCGGAGGCGCTCCACCGGCAGGGAAAGAAATGTGAATTCCATTTTATCGGCCGGTCCGATGGTTCGGATTATGCCGGAACGTTTGTGGAACGGATCAAGCCCATGACCGCGACGGGCTATGCCCGTTACTTGAACCGGGTGCCGTCGGGGGAACTGATCCGCAGTTATGATTCCGCAGCTGGCATGGTGCATTTTTCTTCGGAAGAGGCCTTTGGCCTCAACGTGGCGGAAGCCCTGGCGCGAGATTTGAAAGTTTTCGGCTCCCACGTAGGCGGGATCGCGGAAATTTGCGATGGCGTGCCCGGGGCGGAACTGTTTGAAAAGGACGATTGGGCCGGCCTGACCACTGCGATTGGCAGATGGATTGGTGAAGGCCACCCCCGGCCATCCGGGGCGGCGGCACTGATGCGAAGGCGTTTTCATCCGGAAGTGGTGGCGCGGCGGCATTTGGAAATTTACCGGGAAGTTTTGGGACGATAGCCGCCGGCTCCAGGCGCTGCCTCAATGGTTTTTCTCATTCCCTGCGCCAGAGAGTGAAAACGGGGAAGGTTTGCACCAATTTATAGCGGTGCCCAGCCATATAGGCCTGAAGCAGCCCGTCTTTATCATGGATTTCCGGTTTTGACAAAACGATCAAATCGGCGGGTGGCTGATTGGTGAGCATCGACTCCAGTGCGTCAACGGCCAGCCAGATCTGGCCCGGCGCTGCCGACTCGTGCATGGGAGAAAGTGACAGACCATAATAACGACCAGTCCATCCGTCGGCACACCACCAGACCCGCTCACCTCGCGCGTGAGCGGCCACGGCGACAGCCGCGGCCTCCCGGTAATCATCCTTGATGTGACGTCCGGCAAAACGCAGCGAGACGGATGACAAAAGGTTAAGCAGGATGAACAGCACCACCAACAGCCGCGCCCATTTTCCGCGCGACCACAACTCGCGTATGCCGCAGGCCATCCAACAGATCAGTACCGGCAATAATGGCGCAAAGTGCCGCCCTAGAACGCGGAAGTGCTTAACCACGCCCAGTCCCAGCAAAAGCAACACAGCCATTCCCAGCACCCAGACAACACCCGACCAGACACAACGGGGCGCGATTTGGATAATATGTTTGGTTCCGGCCAGCAACAGGCAGGCTAACACCATGGTGTAGAGTGCCAGCTCGGGGATGAATGGTTCTAGTGTGCTTAAATCACCCGTGTGAAGCTGCGCCCGGCTGGGCCCCAGGCCGGCAAAACCGAATAATTCATAAAAAATAAACAGGGTGCTGCCGATGCCGGTCACCCCCGGCGTCGCGCCATTACTGTGTTTAAGCGACCAGAGGTAGTAAACGGCCAGGGCGGCCGACAGCGATCCCGTGACGATGAACGTCGGCATATTTTGGCGCAGCAACCGCAATGACTCGGTGGATCCCAGAGTAACAATGATTACTGCGACCCCTGCGCCACCCCAAATCATTCCCAACAAACTGCTGCCGGATAACATCACCAGCCCGAAACAAAAGGCCATCGCCCAGAATTTCTCCGGCCCGGTGTTTTTTTGTTGCTCCGTGATTTCCGTCAGCCGGCACAGGGAGCCGAGCAGGACGAAGCCCGCACCGAACTGCATGGCGTAAGGCCGGAATTCATTCAGGTAATACCAGGCAAATGGGCTGACCACCACGATTCCCAGGAACAGGATTTGTTTGCGCGGGATGGCTAGCAATCCGAGCACGAGCCAAGGCAGGTTTGACAAACGCAACCACCATTCGCCGTGCCCGAAAATCTTTTCCCAAACCCAGCCATAGACGAGGTAAAGCGGCATCATCTGGGTGGAGCCCTGATCGTTTAATATTGCGCGCCACCAGCCGGCGAGCGTGGGTTGGCAGACAATCGTTCCAGTGGCGGCTTCATCAATCCAAAAGCCCTGCGGGCTGATCGCCGTGGCGAGAACCAATGTGACGACCGCCACCGGCATAAATTGCAAAAAACGTCGCCAATTTGACTTGGCCGCCGCCGGGCTCAGGTTCGGATATTCAATGGCAGGCATCCTGAATGGGAATAAGGTCTATTCTTCGCGAGCGGGAGCTGTCTCCTGGCGCGGCTGGCTTTTCTGGTAATCGCCGCGGCTGAAATATTTTTCCAACCAGACGTAGGCGCAGATAAAAAAATAACGACTGCCCATCTCCTTGATTTTTAATTTCGCCTCGCCGAAACGCCGGTTGCGCCAGGTGATGGGAATGACCGTCCAGGAATAACCGCGAACCACGGCCTTGAGCGGCAGTTCCACCGTCAGGTTGAAATGCGGCGCGATGAGCGGCTCGCAACCCTGAATCACCGTGCAGCGATACGCCTTGAACGCGTTCGTCGTGTCATTAAGCGGGATGCGAAAGACCAGGCGGATAAACATATTGGCCAGCCGGTTCACGAACAATTTAACCCGGGGATAGTCAACCACACCGCCGCCCTTGATGAACCGGCTGCCGAACACGCAATCCCAGCCTTCGTTCAGCAATTTCCAGTAACGCACGGCATCCCGAGCGTCGTCGGATTCGTCGGCCATCATGATCACCGCCGCATCACCCCGGATGTTGCGCAAACCGCACACGACCGCGCGGCCGAAGCCGTGCGCCCCGGTGTTTTGAACGGGTCGCAGGCCAGGAACCCTGGCCTGCAATTGTTGCAACACCTTCCACGTCCGGTCCTGGCTGCCGTCGTCCACCACCACGATCTCGTGCGGCACCTTGTTCAAGGTGAACTCCAGGTGCAAATGTTCGATGGTGGCCGGCAGCGATCCCTCCTCGTCGCGCGCGGGAATCACCACACTGAACAGCTTCAGCGGCCCGGCGGACGGGTTGGGTTGACTGGCTGGATTCATCGGGACATGATATTGGCAACTATATTTGAGGCGCGCGACTACAAAAGAAGTCGGAGGATGGAAGATGCAAGATGGTTCAAGTCCGGCGCGCACGGAGTGACGCGTCCTACCCAATCTGAAACCTGATCCTGAACAGGAGCAAACGGAGGGGGTTGAACAACAAAGGAATAAAGGCGCGAAGGGCGAAGGCATGAACCAGCTTTTTCATGGGTGCAAAAGAGCACTGTAGCTATTGGCGGCATGATGCCACCCTGACTGGCCCGCTGGGAAGCGCGCCGCCCTCTCGTGGTAGCAGCAGTTGTGGTGTAGCTCGCGACCCCTTTCCCATTTATCCGTTCATTATTCGATTGCCCATGGTTTAGGGGTTCAAATATAGTAAGTGTCGTCATGCCATTGTCAGGATTTGCCAGCAATGAATAACAATAACTCCTCGGTCACCAACGCCCCGGCCCTGATCCGGTCGCTCATCATGTATTCGGTGTGCGTGCCGCTGGCGGTATTTGTGGGTTATCTGCTGACGAACCCGCTGGATTATTCGACCTTGGGGGTTTTCGGCACCGTGGCATTGGTGCTGGTCCTGCCGCTGTTGCTGCGCTGGCATCATCCGTTGTTGTTGTTGAGCTGGAATTCCAGCGCCGTGCTGTTTTTTCTCAAGGGATCGCCCAGCCTGTTTCTGGCCATGGCGGCGTTGAGCCTGACCATATCCATGCTGGAGCGCATCTTAAGCCCGGACAAGCACTTTATCCACGTGCCGCAAATAACTTGGTCTTTGATTTTCATGCTGGCCGTGGTGTTTTTTACCGCCAAACTGACGGGGGGCTTTGGTTTGCGGGCGTTGGGTTCGGAGGTCTATGGCGGCAAGAAGTATATTTTCACCATTGTCGGCATCCTGAGCTATTTCGCATTGACGGCCAGAAGGATTCAGCCCCATCAGGTAAAGCTCGCGATGGCCTTGTTTTTTCTGGGGGGGATTACCAATGCGATTGGTGATCTGGCCGGCGTGCTGCCTGTCTGGTGTCGTCCCATCTTCTGGGTTTTCCCGCCCAACATGTTGTACATAGATGTGACGTTGGGAACCACGCGTTTTGGCGGTGCGCCCGCGGTGGCCAGCGCGGTTGTGGGTTACATGCTGGCCAGATACGGGATCCGGGGCATTTTCACCTTCGACCGGCTGTGGCGGCTGGTGCTGTTCTTGTTTTTCCTGGCATTGGGTCTTTTGGGCGGATATCGCGGGTTTTATCTCGCGGTCGGAGGGGCTTTTGTGGTCCAGTTTTTTTTGGAGGGGTTACAGCGGACAAAATTGCTGCCGATCTTTGCATTTGTCGGGGTATTGGCAATAGTTTTAGTAGTTCCCCTGGCATCAAAGCTCCCTTTCACCTTTCAGCGGTCTTTGTCTTTTCTACCCCTGCCCTGGAGCACCGAGGCAAAAATGTCCGCCGATACCACGGTTGAATGGCGCATGACCATGTGGAAAGACTTGCTGCGACAAATCCCCAAGCATCTCCTGCTGGGCAAAGGCTATGCCATTTCGATGGAGGATTATCAAAACATGGGCACCGACACGGCCTTTCACAATGTGGATGAACTCCAGGGAGGTCTCGCGCTTTCGAGCGATTATCACAATGGGTGGATTGCCGTGCTCATGACGTTTGGCATCTGGGGCATGGTGGCCTTTCTTTGGTTTGCGGCGGCGGGGTTTTATGTGCTCTATCGCAATTATCGCCATGGCGACCCCAACCTTTTGACGGTCAACAGCTTTCTGCTGGCCACTTTTGTGGTGCAGTTCCTGATGTTCATGTCGTTCGGCGGGGGTGGATTGCACAGTGACATGGCGCGCTTCATCGGTTATGTCGGCCTGGGCATCGTGATAAACGGCGGAGTGTGCCGGCCGGCTCCGCGACCGGTTCAAAAAAAACTGCCAGCCACCGTGGTCAAGCCTTTCCCACGGCCCCGCCCGGTTTTTCAACGGTAAGAAAAGGGATATGGTGCGGTCTTCACAGCGCCCGGTTTGAAACAAAAGCCGGAATTGATTTTGAACAGGAACAAACCGAGGCGGCGGAGCCTGAAAATGGCCGAGGGTTGAGAGTGAAGCAGGAGCTACAAATGCAGCTTGAACAGGAGCCAACAGAGCCAACTGAGTCAACGGAGAAAAGTCCCCGAACGAGCAGTTTGCGGTTGCCAAGTCCGCGCCCCTTTGTTCTCTGTTCCCTCCTGTAAAATGATTGCCGCATCCGGTTTGAAACCAAAACTGCTCATTGTTGAATTATGGGGGCTGGGCGATCTCGTCATCGCCACGCCATTCTTGCGCGCCGCCGCGGAACGCTTTGAGGTTACGCTTCTGGCCAAGCCCTTCGCGCTGGATTTGCAGCCCCGGCTCTGGCCGGGCGTGCGGGTTGTGTCCTTTACCGCTCCGTGGACCGCCTTCAAATTCAAGAACAAATACCAACTCTGGCGCTGGCCGCTGCTGGAAATGATCCGGCTGCGCCGGAGATTGTCCGTGGAACATTTTGACTTCGGCCTTTCCGCGCGCTGGGATCCGCGGGATCATTTCCTCTTAACCCTGTTCGGCGCCAAAAAACGGGTGGGCTTTCCGCGTCTGGGCAGCCAGTTTTTTTTAAACCGGCCACTCATACGCCCCGACCCGCAGGCGCACCGTTATGAATACTGGCGCACCCTGGCGCAGACGCTGGAACTTCAGCTTCCGCCGCGCGATCAGATCGCCCAACCGGTTTTGCCGATACGAAAAAAAGCATTGATTCACAGTGGCGCCGGCCAGCCGGTCCGGGTCTGGCCGCTGGAACGCTACCGGCAGCTCGCGGCGCGTTTGCGCCGGGAAAAAATCGAGGCCCAGATTGCCTGCGATCCGGACCAGCGCGCCTGGTGGTTGAGTGCCGGAGAAGCAACCGTGGCGACGCCAGTCACCGTGACGGAACTGATGGCGTTGATTGACCAGGCGGGGGCATTCATCGGCAACGATTCCGGCCCCGGGCATCTGGCGGCCTTTTGCGGAGTGCCGACCTTTACCATTTTTGGCCCGCAACTGCCGGAATGGTTTGTGCCGCTGCATCCGGCGGCGGAATGGGTTGAAGGCAAAGCGTGCCCATACCGTCCCTGTTCGGATTATTGCCGGTTTCCAAAGCCGAATTGTTTGTGGAACATCAGCGAAGAGGAGGTTGGGGCGCGGGTGGAAAGTTTTTTAGTAACTCGTTGCCGCAACGATTCGAATAGTTCGAAACCACAGTATTCGCAGCCATCTTAACTTTTACAAACGAACAACATCTTTACCATGTTTGAATAACGCATATCTCAAACTTGAAATGAGTCTGTTGTTCAACTGGATTTTTCCGATAATCGGATGGTTCTGTTCGGCAAAAAGGATGTCCACCGATTCACAAAATGTTGAAAGGGAACTTCTGCAAACCAAGCGGCGGCAAAAGAAACAACGGTGCCCATCCATGGTCTCATCCAATCCGGAAGAAACAAGAAGAATGACCCGAATATGAACAGATAATGCAAGGCGTATATGCCATAGGAAATGGGCGCAAAGCGTTTGAAAATTCCGAACAAGGTGTCAAACCCGACCCAGCCGTTCTTCTGCCAAGCCAACGCTCCGATGGCAATCATCAAGCCGGCAGCGAATTGCCGCATTTGAATAATGGGATAAACTCTGAAACTTAAATGGCTTCTCGTTCCGGCCCCGAAAGGCGACCAATTGTAGTAATGATGAGCCGACAACGACAGTAACACAACTGCTAGGCCAACAAACCCGATCATTATGCCGATCGTCGTTCGTTGCGATTGGAATGTCACACGACCTTCAGCCACATATTGTCTGGCAAATTCCCCCCCCGTCCACCACACGATGAAATATGCCAAAAAAAGGCAGGGTTGGTTGGGATGCCAAGCATACCCAATCAAACCAACGAGAGAAATGAATGCGGCGATAATTTGTTGCCGTGTAGCCGGGGCAAAACGCCAGATAGGGTAAAAAAGAACATAAAACCACCATTCATAAGCCAATGACCACAGAGGGGCATTACCTCCAAATGCGGGAAACCAGCAACCGGGCTTTTCCCCGGAATCTTGAAGCATGAAGAAATTCCCCCAAAAATCCCGCCAGGGAAACGGCCGTGACTTTAGTATTACCAGGCCGAGCGCACCCAGGGCCAAAGAAAGTAAAAAAACGGGATAAATTCGTCTCCACCGGCGACTCAAGTAAGTAACAAAATCAGGTTGTTGTCTCTCGGTTGAATAGAAAATCACAAACCCAGAAATCAAAAAGAAAAGCATCACTGCCTCTTGACCGAAATGAAAAGGTAAAATCGCGAGCCAGTGCATACGGGGGCCAAGCCCTTGAGAAGCACTTTGAGCCAAATGTGTGAACATGACATACAGAGCAGCCAGCCCTCGCATCATTTCCAGTTTGGAAAGCTTTTCCTTCAATCGGCCATTCTACCTGTTAAATTAGGTGTGACAGGGTTCATTTTCCCAAACTATTTCACGGGTTAGTCCGGTCAAATGGTCAACTCCGAACACAAATCGAATCACGCTTGGTGTTTAATTCCGCCACATAATTGGTGCCCCCCCCCGGAAATACTCCATGTCCTCATAATATCCGAGTGACGGCAGCCCGGACCTCTTCCTGCATGTCCCAACCAGTTCCAGTTCCTTTTCCGATCAGAAAATTCAAGTAGGCATCCAAAACTCGGCAAGGTTTGTAAAACCAACGAGAACACGCTATTCGACTTAAGGGCTTGGCGGCGGACTTGCCGAAACTGTTTGCAAAAGAAGGTTTGTGCAGTTGCATGCGCATCTTGGAATAATCCGGCTTTCCATCCGCCATTTCCAGTTTTTTTTGAGCCAGCCAAATTGTTTAATCAGGCTGGCTTGTGACCGGCTCTTTTGGCCGACGACGCCCGGTTGAACCTGCCGGACTATGCCGTGTTCCAAGCCCTTGAAAGTCCGAACAAGGTCTGCATCCCCAACGAGAGTCCAAAGATCAAAATGGCGGAGCAACTGGGCTGGAACCGGATCAGTTAGCCCAATCAAATGACCGTCTCGGGACGGATCACAATTGATTTAGGTTCAAAACCAGATGAGCGGGTTGTTTTGAATTGTATTTTTTTTAGTAACAACTGATTCTACTTATCACGACGATGGTTGAAACGAGATTCATATTCTTTGAGGCGGAGGCGAAGGGTGGCGCGGGACAGGCAACGGCCGCAACAAGAGCCGGAATTTCCTCGCGGAAATGCGCGACCGCCGGAGACACCAGTTCCGTCTTGTCATTATTGATTTTATATCGCTTCCTCATGGGCTTAACCAGTCTTGAACCTTGATTCAAATACACCGAATTGACTATGTTCCGGGTTTTTCATGTGATTTCGCATCCAATTTTTTCAAAACTCGACACCGAGCGACGTGCGAGCCAAGCCTTTCTTTGTTGGATTCTGCTTCTTCTGGCCTTCGATCTACTGACCATCCGCTGGTTTCCGGTGCCATCGATTGATGAGGTGATGTTTTCAGACCCCGCCGCCTCACTCATGCTCCAAGGCCATTGGTCAAGCACTGCGTGGTATGGTCGTGGAGATTTAACTTATTGGACCGGGAATGTTCCCGCCTACACCTTTTTACAGGTTCCTTGGTTATGGCTTTTTGGGGTAAATGCCACGGCGGTGAGAAGTCTGAACTGTCTTCTGATCGCGCTCACCATGGTTTGCGCCTGGTTTTCAGTGAAACGCCTGGACTTGATTCCCTCGCCCAAAATCCGCCTGGCAACCTTGATCTCTCTATCCTTGTGTTATCCGATTTCATATTGTGTCCGCTGTGGTCGGCCAGATGTCGTTGGGATGCTGATCTTTTCGGCCAGCGCACTTTTTTGGACCTGGCCGCAAAGATCTGTTTGCCTGATGGGGCTGTTCTGTGGCGCGGTTTTGATTCCATTTGCCGGGCTGCAATATGCATTTTATTTGCCGGTTCTGCTGGGCGTCTTGCTCTGGGCTGGCGGAAAACCAGTCTTAAGCCGTCTCTCTGCCGTAATCTGCGGTGGAATCCTGGGGACTATTCTGCTCTGGGCTTATCTTCAGTTTTTTGCCGGCTGGGACGGCCTGCTCGCCAACATGGCAGATGTGCATGGCAGGCGTCCACCGGGTTTGTGGGCGAATTTTCAGGCCCTGATCAATTTGTTGGTTTTCCGCTTCTATTTTGGAAGACCTCATTTCATTTTACTTATCGGGGCGTCGGTTCTATTGGGAGCATCATGGAAACGATTGGGGCAGATAAGCCGACGCGACCTTTTGCTTGCATTAATAATGTTGTTTGTTCCCGGGTTAGTTGTCGGATTCGGCGCGCATTTTGGTGTGCCCTACCATTGGCTTGCGGTTGCCCCGGCTATGATTCTGCTGGCCTCCGCAGCCTCAAAATCGTGGCAAAATCTCACAAGAAAAACCAAATTGATTTGCGGCATTTTGGCTTTTGCTTTAGCTGCTTCGGGGCGCATTGTGTTTGTTGGGCTCGGAGGCTTTCTGGGAAATGCCACTTATACCTCCGATGTGGAAAAAGCTGCTACCAGCTTGGTGCGACCGGGGGAGATTGTTTATGGAGATTGGCAACTTTATTACGCATTGAAGCCCCGTGCCGGCCAGATTTATTTTCCTTATATCGTTCCTAAACTTACCAAGCAGGAAAGGGAGTCTATTTCTGAAGCATTTTTACCTTCCAAAGGGAAAATTAATGCCGAATGGCTTTCAAATACTTTCGGCGGGCGTTGGTTTCATGAAGCCGATCTCCCAAGTCCTCGATTAGCTCCTGTCTTTTCACGTTTGATGGCCGGATTCAGTCCTTCGTATTTTTTTGGAACACAACTTTCAGCTTACCGTCGCGATGTGGATTTGCCGACAACTACAACTCAATCAGAGCCAGGCCAGCCGATTTATTAGGAAGCGCATGGCTTCCAGACATAAAGCCGATGTTGGGTAGCCGTGTTGTTGACATGGCAACAAGACACGACAAGCTGTTTCCAATCGCCAATACGAACCAGTTCTCGATGTAGAATCACCATGTGGCATTAACGCTGAATATTCCTTCAGGGACTTTGGGCAAGTGACACTTCTCTCTTTGATAAGTGTCCGAGCTTTTCAACCCGGTTGACCCGCCTGCGGATCCTTTTTCCGGCGGTGGATTTCAACCGCTTCGTGGTAAAACCGCCGCATGGTCTCGTTGATCTGACGCATGGTAAAGTTCCGCCGGACATGTTCCCGCGCCCGAATTGACATCGCGGCCAGCAGCGGACGGTCACGGTTGATTTTATCCAGAAAACCGGCCAGGGCGGCGACGGCAGCTTCCGGGGTTGTGGCCGGCGCTGCATAACCGGTTTCCGGTGTGATTTGCGAGGCCGGTCCGCCGATGTCCAGACAGGCCACCGGCCGGCCCGCTGCCATCGCCTCCAGACAAACATTGCCGAAACCCTCATGCAGGGCGGGATGCAGGAGCACGTGCGATTGCCCGAGTTTTTGCAATACATCCTGGTAGGTCGGCTGAACGCCAAGAAATTTGACCTGCGACGCCATTCCGGTTTGCGCGGCGGTCTTTTCAAGTTCGCCGCGGAATGGCCCGTCATTGATGATCCACAATTCGGCTTTCGGATCCGATCTGGCAAACACTGCAAAAGCGCGGATGGCCAGATGAAATCCCTTCCAATGCACATGGCGTCCAATGCAAATGGCGCGTAGCGGTCCCGGCGGTGGATCCGGCAACCGGCCGAACTGGGCGAGGTCTTCCTCGGTGAGCGCCATCTGCGGCATCCGCTCCACGCGGCGGACCCCAAGATTCTGCAAGGCCTCGCAACTTTCGCGGGTGACCCCGATGCCGATGGTGGCGCGGGCGGCGGTTTGGCGCAACGCCCGGGTTTTGCAGGACCAGTCGCGGGCGCCATTCCGCAGGAATTCCAGCACCCGGTAACGCAGCGGCAGTTCGGCGACAAATGACTTGGGCGGGGTTTCCGCCGCGCCGACCGGTCCCCAGATGAACGGAAGGTCCAGCACATGCAGGCCGCTGGGCGACCAGTACCGTCCATAGGTCACATGATGTGCCAGGTCAAAGCCGATTTGCCGGTGGAGTTCGCGCACCACACCGGTGAGTTTTTGCTGCCAGAGATGATAGTGGAAGGCTTCCAACGGCCCGCGGCCGCACAGCCAGCCGAATGCGGGCGGGAGTTTAAGAAAGACCGGATGGAAACCGGGCATCGGATTTTTTGCGAGCCACGATTCGATTTGTTCGCGATAGCCATAGTTATCCGCGATAACCGCCCAGACTTCATGTTCGCGCAGGGCCTCATTGATGGTCCGCCAGGCGTTGCCAGGCTCGGAGGTTTTGCAGGGACAGCAAGAATAGGTTGAAAGCAAAAGTTTCATGCGGACGGCGACCCCGGCAAGGTAGGCATGAAGCAAAGCCAGTCAAGATTATCCCGCGTTGCCAGTGTTGATGGGAATCGTTTTGGTTTGTGGAATTCAGGAAAATAAATCCGGTAGAAATTCTTGAAACACCACAACTTACCTCCGGTTCCACCAGATCGTGGTCGGCTTGGGCACGTCAAAGGTCACGCGCCGGGTCGGGCTTTGCCTCGTGTAGAGGGCATAGCTGCTCGGCGGCAGGGAAAAATGACCGGCCGCCAGCCGGCGCAGAAGGTATTGTAAAATCCAGAACGGCCGCGACGCCCGCACCCAGCCGGGCATCATCGCGGCGGTTTCCTTTTGTTCGCGGATCGCGTTCGGTTTCAAATTCATGTTCTCACCGGTATCCGTAAAGACAGAAGTGAACGAATCACACACCGCCATCGGCACCCGGTCTTTCATCAACGCCCGCACCCAATGAAAATCGCCAAGATCACGCCAGCGAGTGTCGAAGAAAATGCGACGTTCATGGATGACGCGGTGGCGGATGAAGATGCCTGAAGTCAGCGCCATAAAACGAAACCATATGTCTTGCGGATGCGGCACCAGCGAAGGCCGGTGACAAATGTATTTCCCTTCACCGTCAGTGACGATGCTGCCGGCGAGCGCGACCTCGATCTTTGGGTTTTTCTCAAAAAAATCGTGAACCGCCTTGAGCGCACCCGGCAGGTATTGTTCGTCGCAATTCAAATAGGCGAGGATGTCGCCCTGGGCGCGGCGATAGCCACGGTTTACGGCATCGTACATCCCGCCGTCCTTTTCAAAGAAGGCCTTCACGCGCCGGTCGTGCGGCAGCCAGTCCTGCGTCCCGTCGTCCGAACAGGGATCCTGCACGATATGTTCGAGCGTGACACCCTGCTGGTCGGCGACGGAGGCGATGCAAAGCTTGAGCCATTGCGAATTGCGAAAGCTCGGCGTGACGATGGAAAATTTCACGGGGGATTTTTAACAGCAACCGGGTGATTTGGCAAACGGCACCGTATGGCGGATCACTCGCCGGTGGTTGACGCCGGGATGAAGTCATGCCCGGCCCGGTGCGCATCCAGCCAGTCCACGACGTCTTGCTGGTTGGTGACCTCGTTGCGAAGCATGGCCAGGATCAAATCGTGCGTGAGCACGGTGTTGAATTGCGGCGAATATTCCGCCGGGTCGGCGGTTCCGGGCGGCTTGACAAGGAAGGGCACGCGCAGGTCGCGTTTGCCATCAAAGCCTTTTGAGGTTCTCCAGGAATGGTCGGCGCTGATGATGATCCAGGTTTTGTCCCACAGGCCGGCGGCATCCATGGTGCGGCGGATTTCGCCCAGTTCGTAATCGGCCAGCGCGAGATTGTTGAAATAACCCTGCGAGCCGGACATTTTGAAAATGGTGTCCCAGATGGAAATCTTGTGTTTCTCCGCGCTATAAACTCCCGGACGGTGCGGCGGCGGCAGGTGCAGCAACACCAGCCCGTAATTCGTATTGGTGCCCACCGAAATGGCCGTCCGCAGGCTGTCCTCGCACAGGTCCGCATAAACCTGTCGGACATGGAAGGACCAGGCCAGCGATGCCAGTTGGTTGTGCAAGGCGCCGGTGAATGTGCCCGACCGGGCTGATTCATACGGGGGCCACGGATACCATTGACAAAAATTCAACTGGCCGCTCAACAACCGGTCATAAGGGAGATACCAGCCCACCAGCGCGGTGTTGAAACCCAATTGGCGCGCAGAGGAAAACACCGTCGGCAGGCCGTTGAAGGTGGTTGTTCTGCCTGTGTCAAACAGCGTGGTCATGAGATCACAGCCATTGCAGGCTTCGGCGGCCCGCACGCCCAGAATTGCTGGAGGCATGGACAGCATCGTCGCATCACCTGGTGAGTAGGCATGACTGGCGTGCAGCGTCGCTTTTTCCACGCGGTCGAACTCAGGCAGTTCCACGCCTGCCGGTCGCTGTTCGAATGCCAGCCGGTAATCAAGCTCGTCAAAAATCATCCACACCACGCGTGGCTGGCCGGCGTGAACCGCGGTCAGAGGTGCCAGGGTTCCACGGTCACATTCCCGGACATGCGTGAGGCCGAGGGTCAGCAGCACGATTTTCACCAGCATCACACATGCGAATGAAGACAGGATGCCCAACCCGCTCGCGACCACGATGGCAATCCGCCGATGTTGCCACAACACCAGCGGAATGACGGCCACCAGGCTTAAAAGCACCACGGGTTGTTTGAAAAAAGCCAGGATCTGGTAGTCGGCGATGTTGTAACATTTGGCGCGGACAAAATCCGCCGGAATCAGCAACAGCGAGAAAAACGCCAGATGAAGAACCAGCTGGACCACCGGATTCCGGAACCGATGCACCACGCGCATGCCCAGCCAGATCACCGCGGCCACCCAAAAAATATTGAACAGGAGCGCCAGCAACTCCGGTGTGGTGACCGCCAGCTTGTCGTAAAAACGGTCATCGTCAAACAACAGGTCAAAATCGGGCCGCAGAAAAATCAGGTTCGCCAGCGACACCGCCACCAGCGCGTCCTTGATCTTTTGCTTGACCGGTTGCGGCAACGGTATGGTGCCTGCTTGACGATATGACATGGGCGGTTCAGGTGGCGGATTTTTTCTTCAGGCAGTACATCCGTCTTTGGGTTCCCGGCAGCGCGAGCGACCGGACAATTTCAAAATATGGCGCGCAGGCTGATTCAAAGCCTTTTGCCTCCAGCGCGGCATGCAGATGATCCCGCCCGCGGGTGAGGCGGCGGAACATGTCATCCCGCGGTTCGATGAATTCAATCACAAGCAACGAATTGGTTAATTCGTAGGCCAACCGCAAAATTTCTTCAAGTGGAATCCGTTCCGTCACCAGCAGATGATGGATCAATGCCAGCATCAGCACGCCGTCAAATGCCCCGATGGCCCGGTCCAGGAACGAAGAACATTCTCCATTCCGCCAGCCGAGCGCCGGGCTGGGCCGTGCCAGGTCCAGGACCAGCGGCAGAATGTCCAGCTTTTGATCGCGCGCGCGCCGCCAGATCGCCCCGGTGCACGCCGCATCCAGGTCAACGGCCACCACGGCTGCCCCTGCCTGTGCCGCCAGGACGCTGAAATGGCCCGTGTTCGCGCCGGCATCCAGCACCCGCGCCGGTTTGAACTCGCGCAACGCCTCGGTCACAAATTTTTCCTTCGCCACAAACGCCGGATCGTCGTAGCTGTGCGTGGCCATGTAGTCCGACCACACCGATTTCTGTTGCGCCGCCGGCCGGAGCGAATCCAGAGACCGGGCCAGGCGCCGGAACAGCGATTCCAGGATGAACCGCGCCTTTTCCGGATTCGCCAGCAATTGTGGCTGATAGATCCGTTGGTTGTCCGGATTGGCCTTGCGCGTCAGCCACGTGGGAATGGAAACGAGGGAGAGCATCCGCGGCTTGAATTTTTCCAGCGGCCCGCAGAAGCGGTAAACCTCCTCCGGTTCAATGCCATCCCGGCTGGCCGTGAACAATCCCGCCAGCGGCAACCCCCAGCGGCGATTGGCCAGCAACGGCAGAAGAAACGTGCGGACAAACTGCGCCTCCGGCAGCCAGATGGGGTCGCCGGGATTTCGTCGTTCAAATGACAGTGCGTCAATGAACACCGGCTCACTGCCACGGAACAAAACATTGTGCGGTGTCGCATCCTTGAGCCCAAACCCGTCCGCGAGTGCGGCCTGGGCAAGTTCAAGGGTCAGGCGGCCGGCCGCCCACAGCATTTCCGGCGGCCATTCATGCGGATAACTCGGAAACGGGATGCGCACATGTTCAAACACCGCGCCGGCGGCTGGCGCGCTGAAAATCGGCGGCAACCCCGGTTCTGTGCGCAAGGCGGCAGTTTCACTTTCGTTCAACCGGCGGGTGGCAACGAATTGTTTTCCTGCAATAAACTGGCGTGCGCAATTGGTCTGCAGGAATTGTTCAAATCCAGCAACCGCATCGGCGGCGACGAAGCGCAGCACGCGACCTCGGAAGAAGCAGCAACAGCCAGATGGATCACGAAACGATGGTGCCGGTTGGAACATTTACCGCACTTCGGTTTTTCTTTCAACTTTGGTGGCAAGACTTTCCGAGGAGACGGTGATTTTAGTGGAGGCGGCTTCAGGTTTCCGCCCGCGCCCGAATATTTTCTGAATTGTGCTGACAATCCAACGCCGGGTCTTGTTCAGGTAAAACACGAAACCGACAATTGCCGCTATGGTGGACTGCCAGAGCAAAGCGCCCAAACCAGGATCAACGTATGCCAAAACTATTGTCATTGAACGATTTCCGAGATTACAGTGAATGACGTTAGATTACGCCCGTTTTCTTGTCAAGGTTTCGTCCGGAATCGCTGTGCGATGGGAATGCGCCGGCCCATGCCGAAAGCACGGGACGACACCTTCAATCCCGGCGCTGCCTGGCGGCGTTTGTATTCGCTGAAGTTGATTTTGTTGATCACGTCGTTGACCACGGTCGCGTCGTCGCCGAGCCGGATGATTTCCTCCTTGCTCAAGTTCTTGACGACGTAGGCGTCCAGAATCCGGTCGAGGATTTCGTAGGGTGGCAGCGAATCCTGGTCCTTTTGGTCCGGTCGCAGCTCCGCGCTCGGCGGTTTCGTGATGGAGGCGGCGGGGATGATTTCACGTTCGCGATTGACCCAGCGCGCGATTTTGAAAACGTCCGTCTTGAAAACATCCGCGATGGGACCCAGGGCGCCGTTCATGTCGCCGTAAAGTGTGCAATAGCCGACGGCCATTTCCGATTTGTTGCCGGTGGTGAGCACCAGCGCGCCAAATTTGTTCGACAGCGCCATCAAGGTCACGCCGCGCAGGCGGGACTGGACGTTTTCCTCGGCCTCGTTCGGCTTGGTGCCGGCAAAAATCTTCGCCAGTTGCTTTTCGACCGCCTGAAAAACCGGCTCAATTGGCAAGGTTTCGTAACGGATCCCTAGGTTTTTTGCCAGTGCCTCGGCGTCGCTCAGGCTGCCTTCACTGGAATAACGGGCGGGCATGGAAACGCCGAGCACCTTGGCCGCACCGAGCGCGTCCGCCGCCAGCACGGCGACGAGCGCGGAGTCAATGCCGCCGGACAGGCCGACAATCAACGACTGGAAGCCGCACTTGTGAACGTAATCCCGAATGCCGAGCGACAGCGCGGCGAACAACTGCTGCTCGCGGGCCGGCCACTCGATGGCCACCGGCGGCGTGCCCGCGTCCAGATCCACGACCAAAATGTCCTCGACGAAGCCCTTGCCCAGGGCCAGCGGTTCGCCGCGACGATTCAATACGACGCTGTGGCCGTCGAAGATCAATTCATCGTTTGCGCCGACGAGGTTGACCTGGGCAAGCGGTATCTGCTCGTCGCGGGCCACCCGCTGGAGCATGGCGAGCCGGGTTCGTTCCTTGCCGTCATGCCAGGGCGACGCGGAAATGTTCAGGATGATCTCCGCGCCTTGGGCGATGAGTTCCTTGATCGGATCGCGGCGATAAAGCCGTTCCGGCCAGAAATCCTCGTCGTTCCAGATGTCCTCACAGATGGTGATGCCGAGTTTGCGGCCGTTGAACTCAAAAGGAACGATGCTTTTGGCCGGCTCAAAGTAGCGGTCTTCATCAAAAACGTCGTAGGTGGGCAGCAGGCTTTTGTGGGTGCGCCAGATGATTTTGCCGTTCTGCAGAACCGCGGCGGAATTGCGGAGCGCGCGTGCAGGGCGTTCGGAATTCTCGTCCACATTCCCCACGCACAGCGGAACCGGGCCGATGCTTTTGGCGGTTTCGGCCAGCGCGGTGAGGTTGGCTGCAATGAAATCGGCGCGCAGGAGCAGGTCGCGCGGCGGATAACCGCACAGAAACAATTCCGGCGCGAGCACAAACTCCGCCCCGAGCGCGCAGGCCTTTTCGTAGCCGGCCACGAGTTTTTGTCGGCTGGCCGCAAAGTCGCCGATGGTCGAGTTGAGCTGAAGCAGTCCGATTTTCATCGGTCTCAGGTTAATTGCCGGGTGCAATTCCACAATGAATTTGCGCGTGCCGCCACTTAGGAATTGAGTGCCGCCGATTGCAAAACGCTTGCGGGTTCGTCAGTTTCCACACCGTGGAGGGCTTCGGCCAGGCTGGTCAAATAATGTTCAAGGGTAAACCGGTTCAGAAACTGTTCGCGCAACTGTTCACCGGGATCCAACGCCATCAACGTCAGCAGCGAATTGGCGATGGCCTCCGGCGATTGGTCGGCGACGAGGCCGGGATAACCCGGCGGGAACATTTCGGGTATGGAACGCCAGCGGGTGGTCACCACGGGCAGGCCAAATGCCATGGCCTCAATCAGCGTCACCGGCTGGTTTTCAGCCAGGTAGCGGGTGGGAAAACAAAACAGATCGGCGTCATGCAGGGCCGTTTCCTTTTTCAAGCCGGAAACGAATCCCAGAATTTCCACGGCGCCGGCGCACTCGGGGTTCTTCAGCAATTCGTCAAATGCCAGTTTTTCCTCGCTGGTCACGAACGTGCCGGCGGCGATCAGCTTCAATTGGAGCGGACATTTCCGGCTGGTTAACATCCGGTTGGCCAGAACCACCGCCTGTGCGGCAGCAAACAGCCCCTTTTCTCGCATATAGTGGGCGAGATACAACACCTTCACAATTTGCGGATCACCGCCGGTGGCCTCGAAATCAACCAGGCCGGAGGGCTCGTTCCGAAGCAATTTCACGCGCACGGCAAAGCGGGCCTTGCGCCGCGGTAAAACAGCTTTTTCAAAGTCCGGGCACGGATCGGGAATGCCGTAGTTGACCAGCCGGATTCGCCGCGACAGAAGTTTTTCGGCGTCGGCGAAATTGTATTTGGAAATGACAATGCTGAGCGCCGGCTCATGGAACGCGTGAAAGGTCACGGCGCGGGTGCGGATTTGAACGGACGTTTCCAGCCATTTGGCCAGCCCGGCGGCGTGCCAGTGCAAAATGATCCGCTTGAAAAACGGACGGCAGAAGAACATGACCATCCAGTCGCGGTAAAGTGCGACGCGTTTGCCCGGCGCCGGGACATAATACAAATTGTCCACGCCGTAACGGAACCGGCACCAGATGGCTTCCAGGCAGTACAGGAACAGCCGCAGCAGTTTTATGCTCTGGATTTCCCCGATGTTTTCCAGGGTCTTGGAAAGCTGGGCATTGACATGATAACACTCAATCCCGAAACGGTTCGGTGGCTGGAGACGGATTTTCCTTTTCCTCCGGTTGCCGCTAAATCCGTTCAGCATTAGTTCTACCATGTAGCTTTGGCCGTGATGCGGCGGCGGCGTGTGGGCAAAGACAAGCAGCTTCATGCGATTCGAATCAAGCTCGGGCTTGAATTTGCGCTAAAACCAGCGTTGAAGGAAGATATTTTGTGCGGGAAAACGGGTTCGGCTGGCGTTTTGATTCACAATCCGTATCCTTGACCGCCACGCACTTCAATTTCCATGGCCATTGAACGAGTCAACGTCCTCGGCGTAGGCATCAGCGCCATCAACCTGCCGGCGGCGCTCGCAGCCATCAGTGACGCGGTGCGGACACGGCACAAGGGCTACATTTGCGTGACCGGCGTTCACGGGGTGATGGAGGCGCAATCCGACGGGGCGTTCCGGAAAATTTTAAACGGCGCGTTCCTTTGCACGCCGGATGGAATGCCGATGGTCTGGATGGGCCGGTTGCACGGCCACCGGGAAATGCGCCGCGTTTACGGGCCGGATTTGATGTTGGACGTGTGCGCGTGGAGCCAGACCAATCCGTGTCGCCACTTTTTTCTTGGCGGTGCCCCGGGAGTGGCGGAAAACCTGCGCGACATCTTGACGCGGCGATTTCCAAAACTGCAGGTAGTTGGCTGTTACGCGCCGCCGTTTCGTCCGCTCACCGCCGGGGAGGAGCTGCAGTTGCAGGCAATGATTCACGCGGCGCAGCCGGACATCTTGTGGGTTGGGCTGAGCACGCCCAAGCAGGAAAAGTTCATGGCCGAACTTCTGCCGCGGCTGGAGGTGACGCTGATGATCGGCGTTGGCGCGGCCTTCGATTTTCACAGTGGACGCGTCAAGCAGGCACCGCGCTGGATTCAGCGCAGCGGGTTGGAGTGGTTCTTCCGGCTGTGCTGCGAGCCGAAGCGTTTGTGGAAACGCTATCTCAGGAACAATCCGGTCTTTGCGTGGAAAATTTTCTGGCAATTGACCGGACTGAAAAAGTATTCGTTGGAATGAAACCGCAGAGTTCCATTAAAACCGGCGAGGAATCTTGCGTCATACGTTTACGACTGATCAGGCTTTGCCATTTCAATTTCAACGATTTTGTTTGAGTAAAAGCGGGTGTTTTGTTATCTGAAGGCTGGAATTACATGTACAAATGAACGGGAATCAAAATGGCAACCCACCGTTGACCGCCTGGCAAGATTCAGCGGATTGCTGGCACCGCCTGCCGAACAAGTTTTTTTTCTTCACGCTGCTCGCGGCTTGGGTGTTGCTGTTTGAGTTTTGGGGTAACTCCATCCTTGGCTATGTCCATACGTCATCCTTGTTCGCCTGGCTTTATAACGCCTATAACCAATCCGGCGAGATGGGGGATGACACCAGCTATGGCAATCTGATTCCATTTTTGGTCATCGGCATCTTTTGGTGGAAGCGGAAGGAGTTGCTCGCGCTGCCGCTGAAATTCTGGTGGCCAGGGTTGCCGTTGCTGGCGGCGGCACTGGTGTTGCACGTTTTTGGCTACCTCATCCAGCAGCCGATTGTTTCCATCGTTGCGCTGTTCGCGGGAATTTACGCAATGACCGGTCTGGCCTGGGGACGCGAATGGCTGCGGCACAGTGCGTATCCGTTTTTTCTTTTTGTGTTTTCAATCCCGCTGACCGCGCACCTGAATTTCATCCTGTTTCCGCTCCGGCTGTTTGTGTGTTGGCTGGTGGAGATGGTCTGCCACGCGGTTGGCATCGGCATCATCCGGCAGGGCACACAGTTGATTGACCCGTCCGGAACCTACCAGTACGAAGTCGCGGCGGCCTGCGGCGGCATGAGAAGCCTGATCGCTGTTTTTCTGCTCGCGACCGTTTACGGGTTTGCGATGTTCCGTTCGCCGGGCAGGCGGATTTTTTTGATGTCTCTGGCGGTTCCCTTTGCCGTGCTGGGAAACATGCTGCGTTTGCTGGCCATCATTGTTGCGGCGGAAATGGGCGGACAATCATGGGGTAATTACGTTCACGAAGGCGGTCCGTTCGGCCTCATCAGCCTGTTGCCTTACGTTCCTGGAATTGTCGGCCTGCTCTGGGTCGGGCGCTGGCTCGAAAAGCGCGAGGCCGGGAATAAATCCGCCGGAGGAGACCCCGCATGAAGCAACAAAAGTGGATCATCTTCCTGGTCACGCTGGTTTTAATCGCGGGGACGGCGGGGGCATTGACGTGGCTTCGGGCAAACCAGAAACTGGGCAAACCGGGCATCATGGCGGCTCCGATTCCTGGAAACGTGATGATGAAAATCAATCTGCCGGAGAACGTGCTCGATTTCACTTCCACCAACGTGCCGGAGCCGGAGGTGGTTTTGGGTTATTTGCCCAAAGACACCAGCTTTGTGGACCGCCAATACCACGAGCCGGATGGATTCTGGGTGAATGCCACCATCGTGCTGATGGGGGCGGACCGGACGAGCATTCACCGGCCGGATTACTGCCTCCCGGGGCAGGGCTGGAGCATCGGTTCAAAAACCTTGGTCAACCTTCCCGTGACCGGCGGGCGGCCTTATGAATTGCCGGTGATGAAATGGATCATCCACAACTCCTACCAGACGGCGGACGGGCAAAAGCAGGAAGTGAGCGGGATTTATGTGTTTTGGTTTGTGGCCGAGAACGAACAAACCGTGGACAACCTTCAACGCATGTGGTGGCTGGCCCGGGACCTGGTGCGGACCGGGGTGCTGCAACGCTGGGCTTACATTTCGTATTTTTCTGTTTGCACACCCGGCCAGGAAGACGCCACGTTTGAGCGGATGAAAAAACTCATTGCCGCCTCGGTGCCGGAATATCAATACCCGCCCGGCAGGCGTTAGCCAAAACATTTGAATTCATCCGCGATTTTTCTATTCTAAACCCGGTTTCACAATTTAAGCCCTTTAGCCATGCTGCGACGTGATCGTCAGATTCGAACGCAAATCCATCAGTTGGCGGACGCCTGTCTGTTTGCGGTGAGCTTCTGGATTGCGTTCGCCCTGCGCGCCGATCCGCAGGTCATCGCGTGGCTGCGACTGGATCCGATTCCGTCCGACATGTTTAACCAGGTCATCTGGCTGTATTTCGCATTGATTCCGGCGGCGCCGCTCGTGCTGGAGTCCCAGGGCTTTTACGACCACCCGGTCATGTGTCTGCGCCGGGACATCATCTGGCCGCTTTTGAGAGGTTGTGCCATCACCACCGTCGGTCTGGTGTTGATCATGTATGCCTTCCACTTTGTTTCCCCTCGCGGCGTGATGATTTTTTTCGGCGTCATCAGTTTCAGCCTGGTTTATCTCAAGGAAGAGCTGGTGCGCTGGGCCTTGAGCAGCAAGTTCGCGCAATTTCAATATAAGCGCCGGTTCGTCCTCATCGCCACCGGCGATGAAATTGTCCGGTTGCGGCGCGAACTCAAGCTAAGATCCGACGACAGTGTCGAAATTGTGGCCGAACTGAGCCTTGGCAAAACCGCAGTGCAACAACTCGCGCAACTGCTCCACGAACACTCGGTGAACGGGGTGATCATCAGCGCCCGCCACACCTACTTCGAGCAGGTTGAGAACGCCATCAAAATCTGCGAGCTCGAAGGCATTGAAGCCTGGCTGGTCGCCGATTTTTTCGGAACGCAAATTTCGCGCGCGCGCTTCGACGAACTGCTCGGTTATCCCCTGCTGGTCTTCCGCACCACGCCCGAAACCTCCTGGCAGGGTGTTGCCAAGCAGCTCATGGATTTTATTGGCGCGTTTTTGCTCCTGGTGTTGTTGACGGTGATTCCGGTGCTGCCCGCCATCGCGCTGGCCATCAAGCTGACTTCGCCCGGACCGGCCTTGTTCCGCCAGCAGCGCTCCGGCCTCAACGGCTCGCCCTTCACGCTGTTTAAATTCCGCACCATGGTCACCAATGCCGAGCAGTTCAAGCATGAGCTGGAAGCCATGAACGAAATGAGCGGACCGGTGTTCAAGGTCACCAACGACCCGCGGGTCACGCCGATCGGGAAATTTCTGCGCAAATACAGCCTCGACGAATTGCCGCAGTTGTTCAACGTGCTGCGCACCGAAATGAGCCTAGTCGGCCCGCGTCCGCTGCCGGTGGACGAGGTGAGACGTTTTGAAAACCTGGCCCATCGCCGCCGCCTGAGCGTCAAGCCCGGCCTCACCTGCCTCTGGCAGATCAGCGGCCGCAATCAAATCTCTGATTTCAAAGACTGGGTGCGGCTGGACCTCGAGTACATTGACAACTGGTCGCTGTGGCTCGATTTGAAAATCCTGGTCCGCACCGTTCCGGCCGTGTTGACCGGCTCGGGTGCAAAGTGAACTCCATGGCTTCCTCATGAAAAAGAAACTTCCCATATCCGTGGTCACTGGCGCGGCCGGATTTCTCGGTTCGCACCTGACGGATTTGCTCCTGGCCCGCGGCCACAAGGTCATCGGCATTGACAATTTCGTCACCGGTTCGGTGGCCAACATCGCGCACCTCGGCGGCAACCCGGATTTCAAATTCATCCAGCAGGACGTCACGGAATTTATTTTTCTCGAAGGGCCGGTCCATTACGTCTGGCACTTCGCCTCGCCCGCCAGCCCGATTGATTATCTCGAACTGCCGATTCAAACCCTCAAGGTCGGTTCGCTCGGCACCCACAAGGCGCTCGGCCTTGCGAAGGAAAAAAGCGCCCGCTTTCTAATCGCTTCAACCTCGGAGACCTACGGCGACCCACTGGTCCATCCGCAAACCGAGGATTATTGGGGTAACGTCAATACCATCGGGCCGCGTGGTTGTTACGACGAGGCCAAACGGTTCGCCGAGGCGCTGACGATGGCCTATCACCGCGAGCACCTGGTTGCCACCCGCATTGTCCGGATCTTCAACACCTACGGTCCGCGCATGCGGCTCAACGACGGCCGCGTCGTCCCCGCCTTCGTCAGCCAGGCGCTCAAGAACAAGCCGGTCACGGTTTTTGGCGAAGGGCGGCAGACGCGCAGCTTTTGTTACGTGTCCGATTTGATTGAGGGCATTTATCGCCTAATGATGAGCAATTATCATCTACCGGTGAACATCGGCAACCCGGTCGAAATGACGATGCTGCAATTCGCCGAACAAATCATCCGCGCCACTGGCTCGCGCAGCAAAATCGTCTTCAAGCCGCTGCCGCAGGACGATCCCAAACAACGCCGCCCCGACATCACCCGCGCCAGAAAGTTGCTGGGCTGGGAACCGAAGGTTCCGCTGGCCGCCGGTTTGAAGCACACGATCAAATATTTCAAAACCAAGGTTTGATCGTGCGTGGCCGCACGGATGCGCTTGGCGATTTGCTGAAATCCGTCCACAATCCGTTCGTGTCTGAGGCCAGTAAAATTATTTTCAGGGCGCGCCGGTTTGAATTCGTCTTTCCGCGTCCGTCGCTTGTCATGGGCATCGTCAATGTCACGCCGGATTCCTTTTCCGACGGCGGAAAGTTTCTGGATGCGGACGCTGCCGTCGCACATGCGCTGGAGCTTGTCGGACAAGGCGCGGAGATTTTGGACATCGGCGGCGAGTCCACGCGTCCCGGGGCGCAACCGATCAGCGAAGCCGAGGAACTGCGCCGCGTTCTGCCCGTCATCGAACGGCTGGTCCCGCAGGTCCGGGTTCCGCTTTCGATTGACACGATGAAGCCCGCGGTGGCGCGTGCCGCATTACAGGCGGGTGCCAGCATTGTCAACGACGTGGCCGCTTATCGCGAGGACGACGCGATGTGGAAGGTTGTGGCGGAATTCGGCGCCGGGTATATTTGCATGCATGCCCGCGGCACGCCCCAAACGATGCAAGCCAATCCGGTTTATGCAGACGTGGTGCGCGAAGTCGGCGATTTTTTTTGTGCAAGGCTGAAACGAATGAAAGCCGGCGGAGTGAGGGCCGATCAGGTGGTACTGGACGTCGGCATCGGTTTTGGCAAGACGCTCGAACATAATTTACAGTTGCTCGCGGCCTTGCGTAGTTTTAAAACGTTGAGGCGGCCTTTGTTGCTGGGCGTTTCGCGCAAGTCGTTCATCGGGAAACTGCTCGGCACAAAATTAGCTGCACGTCTGCCGGCCTCGCTCGCGTGTGCGACCCTGGCGGTGGAATCAGGCGTGCAATTCATCCGGACGCACAACGTGGCGGAAACGGTCCAGGCGGTGCGGATGACGGAGGCCATTGTCGCGGCGCGCTGCGAGCGCGGATAAAATTTCCGCGACGGTCACAGACCGCCGCAATAACAAACAAATGATGTGGGTTCAACTTGAAGGCAGTTGGCGGGCCGCGCTGGAAATTTTAATCCTCGCGGTGGCGATTTATTATCTCTTCCGTTTTCTGCGCGGCACCCGGGGCTGGCCGGTGGTCATCGGTTTCGTCGTACTGCTGCTGGCGCTGGCGCTGGTGACCACGATCCTCGATCTGCGGGTGCTGCGCTGGCTGCTCGGCACCTTCTCGGCGTTCTTCGCCGTGGCGGTCATGATCATCTTTCAGCCGGAGCTGCGCCGGATGCTGGCGGAACTCGGGAACCTGCCGCTGTTTGCCAGCGCGAGCGAACAGCGCGAAAGCATCGAGGTCATCATTCAGACAGTTGAGCGGCTGGCCGACGTGAAAATCGGCGCGCTCATCGCCATCGAGCAGAACATCCAGCTACAGGAAGCCGTCGAGTCCGGCATCCGCGTGGATTGCGACGCCACGCCGGAAATGCTCGAAACAATTTTCTTTCCCAACAACGCGATCCACGACGGCGGTGTCATCATCAAGGGCGACCGCATTGCCTATGCCGCGTGCATTTTTCCGCTGACGCAGCGGCAGGACCTGAACAAATCATTGGGCACGCGACATCGCGCAGCGATCGGTTTGAGCGAGGAAACCGACGCGGTCATCGTGGTGGTGTCCGAGGAAACCGGGATGATTTCGCACGCCTACAAAGGCCAGCTCGTGCGCGGCGTGTCGCTGGAGGAGTTGCGCGCGTTCCTGACGTCCGTGTTCGTACCGCCGGCAAAATCGCGCCATGGCATCGAATGGTTTCGCACGCGTTTCGGCGAACGCCACCGGTCCAGCCAGGCTGTGATCACCAAGAACGAGCCGCGACCGGCCGTCAAACCGCCCGGAAACTGATTTTTTATGGCAATCCGCGATTGGGTCACAACTGATTTTGGCTGGAAACTGTTCTCGCTGTTTCTGGCGGTGGCCATCTGGCTGACCGTTCATAAGATTTACGAGGAGCCGGTTACCAGTTCCGAGCCGGTCGCCGAGCATACCGTGACATTTGGCAATTTGCCGGTGCTGGTGGTTTCTGCCGCCTCGGATGTGCGCGATTTCCGGGTGGCCCCGGCCACCGTTGCCGTCAAGGTCAGCGGGTCGCCCGAGGTCATGGCGGATCTGGAGGCCAATCAAATTCACGTCACGGTGGATCTCACGGACATCCAGTCCGCCCACGATTTGCGGCGGCGGGTGGATGTTTCAACGCCAACCGGCGTGACGCTCGTGAGTGTTGACCCGCCCAAGGTGGGCGTGATTGTTCCGCCGATGCCCGAAAACAAATAAATCATGAGTTCCCCCAAAAAAATCTTCGGCACGGACGGCGTCCGGGGCACGGCCAACGTTGAACCCGTCACCGCCGAGACCGCGCTCAAGCTGGGCCGCGCCGCCGCGTATGTTTTTAAAAACCTCGAACGCCAGTCGCGTAGCCGCGGCCGCCACAAAATCGTCATCGGCAAGGACACCCGGCTGTCCGGCTACATGCTCGAAAACGCCATTTCCTCCGGCATCCTTTCGATGGGCGTGGACGTGCTGTTCATCGGGCCGCTGCCGACGCCGGGCGTGGCTTACGCGACGCGCAGCCTGCGCGCCGACGCCGGCATCGTCATCACCGCCTCGCACAATCCGTACGCCGACAACGGCATCAAATTTTTCCGCGCCGACGGCTACAAGCTCGACGATAAAATCGAGGACCAGATCGAGGACCTGGTGTTCAGCGGGAAGATTGAAAACATCCGTCCGACCGCCGATGCCATCGGCAAGGCGGTCCGCATTGACGATGCGCTCGGACGTTACATTGAATTTGCCAAGGCTTCGTTTCCGCGCGGCCTGACGCTCGAAGGAGTGCGCATTGTTTTGGATTGCGCGCACGGCGCGGCCTACAAGTCCACACCCTGCGTGCTGCGCGAACTGGGCGCGGAAGTCATCGTGTACGGCAACCAGCCCGACGGCACGAACATCAACCAGGATTGCGGTTCGATGCACCCGGAAGTGATGTGCCGCAAAGTCGTCGAGCATCAGGCGCAGCTTGGGATCGCGCACGACGGGGATGCCGACCGGGTTCTGCTCTGCGACGAAAAGGGCAACCTGGTTGACGGCGACGACATCATGGCCATCGCCGCGCTGGACATGATTGCGCGCAAGACCCTGGCCAAGAAAACGCTCGTAGCGACCGTGATGAGCAACGCGGGTTTGGAGGCGGCCATCAAGAATGCCGGCGGCAAGATGCTCCGCACGCCCGTGGGCGACAAAAACGTGATTGATGAGATGCTGCGCGGCGGCTTCAACTTCGGCGGCGAGCAGAGCGGCCATCTGATTTTCCGCGATTTCGGCACGACCGGGGACGGTCTGGTTGCCGCGTTGCAAATGCTCCATATCCTCAAGGCAAAGGACCAGCCGCTCTCCCGGCTTGCGAAATGCTGGACGCGCTTTCCACAGTTGGTCACGAACATCCGGGTGCGCGAAAAAACTCCGTTCGAGCAGCTTGACGGCGTGCTGAAACTGGTCGCCCAGGCCGAATCGGAACTGGCTTCAGCCGGCGGGCGCGTGTTGTTGCGATATTCGGGCACCGAGCCAAAGGCGAGATTGCTGCTCGAAGGCCGTGACGCCCAGGTTTTGGAAAAGTGGTCGAAGCAAATCTGCGGTGCGATTCAAAAACAGATCGGCGCGTAATTTTTTGCAGGAGTCGAGGTAACGCGACGCTGATTGGAAAGGAGAGCCTCTTCACGTCGGCTCTAAGGGATCAGGAGAATCTCCGGGCGCAGCTGGCCGATGTTTTGGGCGGGCAATTTTTTGTCGACCGAGCCGGGCGCCATGGTTTCCAATCCAACATGGCAGTCGGCAAAGGCGACATTGGCCTTTTGCGAATGGCGGAAATGGCCGTTCGGATAATTGAACGGGTCGGCGTAGTTTGTTTCCAGATCCAGATAATAAAATTCCTCGATCATCGGGTTGGTCGGCGAAGCCGGAGATTGAAAATCGTTCACCTGTGCGGCGTCGGCAAAAAGCGCGGTGTCACCCGGCGTCTTGATCCGGCTGGCCTTCACGGGCGGTCCGTTGTAGGTGCCTCCCAGATAGGAATTGTAGCCGTAGCTGAACACCGTGTTGTCAGCCTTCAGCTTGAATTGCGCCAGTGAGCTGTACAACGCCGGGCACAACCTCACGTCGCTGCTGCTCAAATACGGATGCAGCGCGCCTGGGGACAAATCAAACGGGCGCTGGCCTTCGGGCTGGCTGGTGTCCAGCCAGCCAAACCATAAAATTTCGCCGAAATTCGTGTCGCCAAAAATATACTTGAAACAACTGCCGCCGTTGTCGTCCCAGTAGAGCTGGGTAGCCAGGCCAAGTTGCCGCAAATTATTGACACAGTCGATGCGCTGAGCGGACAATTTGCTTTTGACCAGCGCGGGCAGCACCATTGCCGCCAGGATCGCGATAATGGCGATGACGACCAGCAGTTCAATCAATGTGAAGGCACGGCGGTTCATGGTCGGTCAGCTTGCACTCGATAAAACGCCCGGTCCGTCGGCGGGTTCGTGTCCATTAATAAAAAATTCGTCGCGCTGCCGGAGGCACCGGTGGTGACATTGGTCCACGATTGCAAGTCGGCCGTGCGTTCCAAGGTGTAGAGCCAGTTCGTGCGGCCGGTGAATTGTCCCTGCCAGGTAGCATTAGTGCTGGTGCCGGTGAAATTTTGCACCGGCGGCGGCGGGACCATGACGACGAGGTTGTCTACCGTGCCATGGGCCAGGATGGAGCCAGTGCAGTTTTGATCGCTGTAACTGCTCACGGCAAAGGCGGTGGCGCGGAAATCAAAATTGTCCGGGACGGAAATCGTCTGCGTTGCACCGTATTGGACGCCGTTGTTGGTCACCGTGGTAGTGAGCGTCCGCGTCGCGCCATTGTAATCCATGTCCACGTGGAACAGTTGGCCGGGCGCCAGGTCGAGGAGATTGTTCTGGTTGTAAAGCCAGGCATTATTGGTCGAGACCAGGGTTTGGGCAATGGTGGGCCGGAAATGGGAAAAGGCCGGGAAAAAATCGAACTCGACCAGATTGTCCGGGCCGTAGGTGGGGTTGATGCCGGCACCGCGCGAAAAGCCGGACTGCGTGGCATTGGAGAGGTTCAGAAACCCGATGGCCGCCTCAAAATCATAGGGTTTTCCAGGAGTGGTGCCGCTGGCGTAATCCTGGAACATGAGGTCCAAACTCATATGAAAACTGTCATCGCGCGTGAGAATGGTTCCCAGTGGATGATAAAAATAACTGTTGGTCTGTGACGAGTCCCACGTGACGGCCAGATTTTGTCCGGCTGCGTTCCATTGAAACAAGTTGGTGTTGCCGATCTTTTGCCAGCCCGAGGCGGCGGGGTCGCTGGAAAAATCCAGTTGGAAGACCGCCGCTCCAGCCATCGAAGCGGCGGCCAGCCCGACCATAAAAAAAAGCGCCAGACGCATGTCGGTTCAGGCCCTCCGGCGTTGGTTCCAAACCAGCGCGGCGGCGCCAATGACTGCCAACGCCCAGGCGGCCGGCTCGGGCACAGCTGAGATTGCGTCAATTTCCGAGGTGCCGCTCAATACTTCGATTCGGATGTAATCCACGCTGGCTAGGCTGACACTGTTGCTGTTGGCATCAATCGCCCAGGAGATGTCGTAACCCGTGCCGCCTGCGGCGCCGTTGTAAAGCGATTGGATGCCGGCGAGGCCTTGACCGGCAAAATCCGCGCTGGTCAGGCCGGGATCCACCGCCAGTTGCGGATTGCCGGAGCCGTCAGTGGGATAAAGTCCGTCCACCGTCGGTGCGAGCGCGGGATTTAGCGTATACCAAGTCGAGCCGTCCGCGCTCACCTGCACCAACGTGGAACCGGTATTATTGCCAAATAACGATCCGTCCGTGATTCCGCCGCCGGAGTAGTCGCCGTTGGTGATGATGAAACCGCTGTTGCCGAAAATGTTGAAGTCAATGCCGTAAGGATGACCGGCGCTGTTCGAGAGGGGCGAGCTGAGTTGCAGCGTGAGCGAGCCGCCCGCGCCAATGGAGACGATCTGGCCCGGGAGATACGGCGGATCGAACGGGTCAACCGGATAGGTGCCCCCAAAGATCGGGTCCGGGTCAACCGTTAGAACCGAAGGGGCGCCCAGCGCCGCCGTCGGGTCGGTGGTGTATCCGCCGGCGGCGGCGCCCGGATCATAGGATACCACCGTGCTGGCATATTGCGCGGGGCTGGTTGCGGGGACAAACAGGGCGCCGGCGAACGCCAGCGCCACGAGACTGATTTTTTTCATTTTCTGGTCTTCCATTTTGGTTCCGCGAACAACATTTCACGGAACGGTTTTGATTGAGAGACCAGTGCGAAGCCGGAAAATAAAAAACCTCCAGACTTCGCAAACGAAGAATGGAGGAAATTCGACGAGCCGGCCAAAAAACAGTTTGGGCGGACTGGCCTCATCCTTCTCTTTGCGGAGAAGCGCCCCGATACGCCGGGGCCGACGAGTGCAATCAAACCGGTATCCTGACTTCGGCCTCAAACCTCATTCCGCCTTCCCGATTTCCATCAGTGGCATTGGAATTTGTAGCCGTTACAGTGGCGCAACCGTCCCGGATTTTCACCGGGTTCCCAGACATTTGACTGCGATGGTGAATGAGCCAACGCTCATTCGTTTCAAAGAACAGTTTGGTTTTACGCGTTAAATGAAAATCTGCAAGAAAAATTTAACGCAAACCGTTCCAAGCCGGATCTCTGAACGGAACTCCGGATGCCGGGAACCCGCTCCGCGCTTGCACAAGCTTGGTCGGGACACGTATAATGACAACCCATTTTAATTATGAGCCAAACACCCATTCGCGTCGCCGTCACCGGGGCTGCCGGTCAAATCGGTTATTCACTCCTGTTCCGCATTGCCTCCGGCGCGATGTTCGGGCTGAACCAGCCGGTCATTTTGCATTTGATCGAGATCGAGCCCGCGCTGCCCGCGCTCGGCGGCGTGGTCATGGAACTCGACGACTGCGCGTTTCCGCTGCTCAAGGGCATCGTGGCCACTGCGAACCTCGACGAAGGCTTCAAGGGCGTGAACTGGGCGTTGCTCGTCGGCAGCGTGCCGCGCAAGGCCGGCATGGAGCGCAAGGATTTGCTCGGCATTAACGGGAAAATTTTCATCGGCCAAGGCCAGGCGATTCAAAAGAACGCCGCGCGCGACGTGCGCATCCATGTCGTCGGCAATCCCTGCAACACCAACTGTCTCATCGCCATGAACAACGCATCCGACGTGCCGCGCGACCGGTTCTTTGCCATGACGCGCCTCGATGAAAATCGCGCCAAGGCGCAGCTCGCGAAAAAGGCCGGCGTGGATGTGACTGCCGTCAGCAACGTGGCCATCTGGGGCAACCATTCAGCGACGCAATATCCCGATTTCTGCAACGCCAAAATCAACGGCAAGCCCGCCACCGCCGCGATTCAGGATGAGGCGTGGCTCAAGGGCGAATTTATCTCGACTGTCCAGCAACGCGGTGCGGCCATCATCAAGGCGCGCGGCTCGTCCAGCGCCGCGAGCGCGGCCAATGCCGTCGTGGACAGCGTCCGTTCCATCATCGAGCCCACGCCGGCCGGCGACTGGCACAGTGTCTGCCTCTGCTCCGATGGCAGCTACGGCATTGAAAAAGGATTGATTACTTCATTTCCCGTGCGCAGCGACGGCGAGGGCTTGCAGATTGTCCAGGGTGTCACGATCAACGAATTCAGTCGCGCGAAGATTGACGCGACCATCAATGAATTGAAGGAAGAGCGCGCACTGGTGGCCGATTTGCTGGTGAGATGAAAAGCCGTCCGAAAGTCGGTGCGACCGGCGAACTGGCTTTTAAAATTGAGCCGAAGCACGCCATTGATTTTGCCACCGGCGGCATGCCGGCGGTGCTGTCCACGCCAAACCTCATCGGCCTGCTCGAACGCACCGCGCGCGAAACGCTGGCCGGTTGTCTCGAAGACGACGAACGGTCGGTCGGCGTTGAAATTGAACTTCGCCACCTCTCCCCCACGCCGGTCGGCCACACCGTTCATTGCACGGCGCGGGTGATTCATGCTGAGGGCCGGGAGGTGACGTTTCAAATCTCCGCGCGCGACGAGCGTGAAATCATTGCCCGCGGCCTCCACAAACGCGCCGTCATCAACCTGGAGAAATTTTCCAAACGCGTTCAGGAAAAATTGGCCTGAGCGGTGGCGATTGCCAGCCGCCGGACTTCTGCTAATCTCGCCCGCGTATGGCTTTTGATTCCTTCCGCGATTTCGTCAACGCCCTCGACCAGGCGGGCGAGCTCAAGCGCATTTCCCAGCCCGTCGCCACCGAACTCGAAATCACCGAGATTGCCGACCGTGAAATGAAATCGCCCGGCGGCGGCAAGGCGTTGCTGTTCGAGCAGCCCACCGTCAACGGCGTCGTGTCGCCGTTTCCCGTGGCCATCAACACGCTTGGCTCGCACAAGCGCATGGCCATGAGCATGGGCGCGGAGTCGGTGGATGAAGTAGCGAACGAACTCGGCGCGCTGATGAAGGCCAAGCCGCCCACAAGTTTCAAGGAGGCCATCAAGCTGCTGTCGCTCGCGCTGGATCTACGCCACGCAAAGCCGAAGACGGTGAAGAGCGGCTCATGCAAGGATGTGATTAAAAGATTTGATGCGCCGCCAGCGCGCAAAGAGCCGTGGCCAGCCGCGCCGGACATTACTGGTGAGGCGAGCGTCCCCGCGGTGGGGCGAGCGTCCTCGCGAGCCGATGAGGTTAACGCCAGCTCGTCAGGAGCCTCGCCCCACCATTGCCCCACGCTCGCGAATCTTCCCATCCTCAAATGCTGGCCGCTCGATGGCGGACGCTTCATCACGCTGCCGTGCGTCGTGACCAAAGACCCGGACACCGGCGAGCGCAATGTCGGCATGTATCGCATCCAGATTTACGACGACAAAACCACCGGCATGCACTGGCAATTGCAGAAAGTCGCCGCGCGCCATGGCCGTCGCTATTACGAAAAGGGCGAG